>CAESAL010000016.1_pt1 | contig 30605 bp, 28 predicted proteins | sample 7263561 | NCBI WGS metagenome assembly CAESAL01 (sample SAMEA6814029, study PRJEB35770) | freshwater metagenome | biome: Freshwater; feature: Freshwater reservoir; material: water | place: Czech Republic | collected 2016-04-20 | depth 30m m | reverse complement strand
TCACCTTGGGTCAGGGCTGACCATGACCGATGTCGACGCCCAAGACGGCGAGGCTGACACCCCGACCGAGATCGCACCCGAGACACTTTTCGGAACGTTGCTGACTCGTTCGCACGGGCAACTTGTGCTGCATCCAATTCGCGAGGAGTACGCCGGATTGTTGGCGACCTTGCAGGCCGATGGCTATCACTCGATCATCGATTTGTGCGGCGTTGATTACCTCACCAATTTCTCACGTGAACTTCCTCCGGGCATTACGCCTGAGCGTTTTGAAGTCGTCGTGAATCTCATCAACCATCGCGAACATTCTCGTTTGCGACTGCGTGTCCAGATACCTGAATCCGATCCAGTACTTCCAACTGCGTTTGGGCTCTACGCAGGGTCTGAAGCAATGGAACGCGAAACCTTCGACATGTTCGGCATCGTGTTCGATGGACATCCCGATCTCACCCGCATCCTCATGCCCGAGGATTGGATTGGTCACCCGCTGCGCAAGGACTACGACATTGGTCGTATCCCGGTGCAGTTCAAGGGTGCTCCGGCGAATCGTTGATCTCATGACCGCGACGCACGAACTTCCAACAAACGTGAACCAGACCTCCGAAGGCGCTCAGGAACTGACCTCCGCCGGCGTTGTTGCTGCAGGGGAGCGGTTGCGCGAGTTGGGCGCAGTCCTTCGACTTTCAGAAAACGACGCACTCCTTGCCGAGCGCGAACAAGTTTCTGACGACGAAACCATGATCATCAACATGGGTCCACAGCACCCATCGACTCATGGCGTGTTGCGTCTCATGCTTGAGCTCCAGGGCGAAACCGTTCTCCGGTGTAAGCCGATCATTGGCTACCTCCATACCGGTATGGAACGCACTGGTGAAGAACTCACCTATCTGCAAGGCCCCACCAACGTGACGCGTATGGACTACGCCGCGCCGTTGTTCACCGAGTTGGCATTTTCGCTTACCGTCGAAAAGCTTCTCGATATCGAAGTTCCCGAGCGTGCGATCTGGATCCGCATGCTCATGACCGAGATGAATCGCATCTCGTCACACTTACTTTTTATGGCGACAAACGGCATGGATCTCGGTGCCGTTTCCATGATGCTCTACGGCTGGCGCGAGCGAGAAGAAGCGCTTCGCTTCCTTCAAGAAGTAACCGGCCTGCGGATGAATCACAATTACATCCGTCCCGGAGGCGTTGCTGCTGACCTTCCCGATGGTTGGCGCGATGGTGTGCTGCGTCTTCTCGACATGCTCCCTCCGCGCCTTGCGGAATACGACACGCTGATGAACCAACAGCCGATTTGGCGTGAACGTTTGCAGGGCGTCGGAGCGATCACCGCAGAGGAATGCCTTGCTCTCGGCGTTACGGGACCAATGCTTCGTTCAACGGGTTACGACTGGGATCTCCGTCGAGACATGCCCTATCTCGCGTTCGATCAGATTGAATTCGATGTCGTTGTCGGTTCATACGGTGACTGTTTCGATCGTTACGCAATTCGGCTTGCTGAAATTCATGAGTCAATGAAGATCGTGCGTCAGTGTCTCGAGAAGATGCCAAAGGGCGACTACCGCATTCAGGACAAGAAAGTCACTCCGCCGCCGCGTGCGCGTATCGACGAGTCCATGGAAGCGCTTATTCATCACTTCAAGATCTTCACTGAAGGCTTCAAAGTTCCTGAAGGCGAGGCCTATGTTGCAATCGAGTCGCCTCGCGGCGAACTTGGCTGCTACATCGTGAGCGACGGTTCTTCGAAGCCGTACCGCATGCACGTTCGTGCGCCAAGTTTCGTGAACCTGCAGAGCCTTCCGCACCTCATGCACGGCAGTCTCGTGGCCGATGCTGTCGCCATCATCTCGAGTGTCGACCCCATTCTTGGGGAGGTCGATCGCTGATGGCTCGCCTCACAAACGACAATATTGAACTCGCGCGCGAGATCATTGGCCGCTATCCGCGACCAAAGTCTGCGCTCATTCCGCTGTTGCATCTCGCGCAAGAACAAGACGGGCACCTCACCGACGAAGCAATGGCTCATATCGGTGAACTTGTTGGCGTTTCGTCTGCCGAGGTTCTCGGAACGGCGTCGTTCTACGAAATGTTCAAGATGGAACCAGTCGGTCGTTACATGGTGAACATTTGCACCAACATTTCTTGTCAGTTGCGCGGCGGCGAGGAGCTCCTTGCGCATGCCGAAAAGACACTTGGGATTCGTCCAGGTCAAACCACCGCCGACGGGCTTTTCACCCTTGAAGATGTTGAGTGCATCGCTGCCTGCACCGAAGCTCCGTGTTTGCAGGTCAACTATCGCTACGAACATCGCATTTCCAACGAAGGTTTTGATCAACTTGTGAGTGATCTGCGCGATGGTCGTCGTTCTGACATCCCCTCTCATGGAGTGCTCGCCGAAATTCGTCAGCACATCCCGGCCGATCGGCGTGCAGGCAATGTCAGCCCTGAAGACACGGCAACTCCGGACTGGATCGCAGCAGCGGGGGAGGGCGGGAAATGATTACTGACGCTCCTCAGATCATCACGTCGCGATTCGATAAAGCCGACAGCCACACGCTTGCTGGTTACGAAGCCACCGGTGGATATCAGGCGTTGCGAAAAGCACTCTCTATGGGCCCGGCCGCAGTTGCCGACGAGGTCAAGACCGCAACCCTTCTCGGACGCGGTGGCGCCGGTTTCCCGGCAGGCGTGAAGTGGGGCCTCGCTCCAGAAAATGTGTGGCCGCGTTACCTCGTCGTCAATGGCGATGAATCCGAACCCGGTACCTACAAAGACCGTCTCCTCATGGAGCGCGATCCTCACCAACTTATTGAGGGTGTGCTCCTTGCGAGCTACGCCGTCGGTTGTGGTCAGGCCTTCCTTTATGTCCGCGGCGAAATGGCGCTTGCTCAAGAACGCATTGCCACTGCATTGAACGACGCCTATGCCGCTGGCTATATAGGCAAAAATATTCTCGGTTCAGATTTCTCCGTTGATGTCGTACTCACATGGGGCGCTGGCGCTTACATCGTGGGCGAAGAAACCGCGCTCATTGAAAGTCTTGAAGGCAATCGTGGAATGCCTCGCCTTAAGCCCCCGTTTTTTCCGGCGGCCAAGGGTCTGTACATGCAACCCACAATTGTGAACAACGTCGAGACTCTTTCTAATCTCCCTTGGATCGTCACCAATGGCGGCGAAGCATTTGCTGCACTTGGTGCCGAAACGTCTCGCGGTACCCGCATGTTCGCAGTCTCGGGTCACGTGAAGAACCCAGGTGTCTTCGAAGTTGAATACGGCGTCACAACGTTCCGCGATCTCATCTTTGCTCCCCAATATGCGGGCGGCATCCTCGGCGATCGCGCCCTCAAGGCATTTATTCCGGGTGGCGCGTCAGCTCCATGGTTCTTCGACGAACATCTCGATCTGCCGCTCGAGAAAGTCACCGTTGACCGAGCTGGATCAATGCTTGGTTCCGGAGCCGTCATTGTGATGGATGAAACCACCGACGCGGTCAAGGCCTGCCTGCGCGTCGTTCGGTTCTTCGCTCGCGAATCCTGCGGCAAATGCACACCGTGTCGTGAAGGTACGACGTGGCTGCAAAATATTCTTCAACGAATTCAGGACGGATACGGCCGTCCCACCGATCTTGATTTGCTGATGGATGTTTCTGACAACATTTCACCCGGAATTACTTGGCCACCGAAGCAGACCACGATCTGCCCGCTTGGACCATCAGCGGTCTCGCCGATTGCTTCGGCAATGCAGCGATTCCGTCCCGAGTTCGAGGCGCGCATCGCACAAGCCGAAGAAGCTCGTCACTCGGTCCCAGTGAACTTCACGAAGGCGTCTTCGCATGGCTGATTCTGACGTGACCGCAATCGACGGCGTCGCCGTGGAAATCAATGGCGTCGAGGTCATCGCTCGTAAGGGCGAACTCCTTATCGACGCTGCCGAGCGCACGGGTACGTACATCCCGCGCTTCTGTTACCACGAGCGTATGAAGCCGGTCGGCATGTGCCGCATGTGTTTGGTCGAGGTCGATACCGGTCGCGGTCCTGCGCTTCAACCCAGCTGCATGATCGAGTGCACGCCGGGGATGAAAGCCGACACCGAATCTGCAGTAACAAAGAAGGCTCAAGACGGTGTTCTTGAGTTCCTCCTCGCGAACCACCCGCTCGATTGTCCGGTTTGCGATAAGGGCGGCGAATGTCCGCTCCAAGATCAGACGATGGCTTATGGGCCTGGCGAGAGTCGCTTCATTGAAGAGAAGCGACACAACGAAAAGCCAATTCCGATTAGCGATCTTGTTTTGCTTGATCGCGAACGTTGCATCCTCTGCGATCGCTGCACGCGCTTTGCCAAAGACGTTGCTGGTGATCCGCTCATTCACTTCATTCATCGCGGCAACAACACCGAAGTCAACACCTTCCCCGATGAACCATTTGCGTCGTACTTCAGCGGCAACACCGTGCAGATTTGCCCGGTGGGTGCGCTCACGGCCTCGACCTATCGCTTCAAGGCCCGTCCTTGGGATCTTGAGACCACCGAATCCACATGCCAAACCTGTTCGGTTGGCTGTCGTATCTCGATCGATTCCTCACGCGATCAGGTCCAACGTTTTGCCGGTGTCGATATCGATCCGGTCAACTGGGGCTGGCTCTGCGACAAGGGTCGTTTCTCAAGCCAAGTTGTTACTTCAGACGCTCGACTCTCCGAACCGCTCGTGCGCGACGGTTCCAACCTTGTCGCCGCCAAGTGGTCCGATGCACTGAACCGGTTCGCAAGCGCCCTCGGTAATGCTTCATCGGCGCAGTCGATCGGCGTTATTGGTGGTTCACGTCTAACCAATGAAGACGCCTACGCCTGGTCAAAACTCTTCAAGGGTGTTCTCGCTACTGACAATGTCGATGCACAACTGGGCGATGGTCTTCCTGCCCACGCGGTTCTTGGTCTTCCAGCTGCCACGATCGATGAAGTGTGTGCTCCGGGTGGCACGGTGCTGCTTCTTGGCCCCGACGTAAAGGAAGAACTTCCGGTTCTTTTCCTTCGACTCCGGCACGCTGCAGTTGAAGATCGCGTCACGCTCGTTGAAGTCTCGCCACGATCGTCAGGCCTCACCTCACTCACAAAAGCATCGATCCACCCGCGCCCCGGCGAAACCGCCGATGTTGTGGCTGCACTCGTGGGTTCGGCAGCAATCGATCGTGAAATTGCCGGGATTTCCATCGCCGATCTCGAAGCGGCGCGCAATCTTCTGAACGCAGCCACTGGGCCGATCACCGTTGTCCTTGGGCGAGCGTCGTTGGCAGAGTCAGCGAGCGTGACGGTCGCTGCGGCATCAGCAGTTCTTGCCGCTCGTCCCGACACCACGTTCCTTTCGGCGCTTCGACGTTCCAATGTGCGAGGCGCTCTCGACATGGGTCTTGCTCCGGGGCTGCTTCCCGGGCGCGTCACCCTCGACGATGCTCGTGAGTGGTATTCCGAGATCTGGCCTGCACTTCCGGTTACCGAGGGTCTCGATACCGAAGGCATTCTTCGCGCGGCTGCCGACGGACGCATCGATGTCCTTGTTCTTCTTGGCGCTGACCCCCTCTCCGATTTCCCCGATGCCGACTTAGCCGAGCGCGGTCTCACTGGTGCTCGGACAGTGCTTGCGGTCGACACTGCACTCAATGCGTCAAGCAAACGAGCCGATGTCGTGCTTGCCGCCGCAGGCTTTGCCGAGAAAGCGGGCACGACAACCAATATCGAGGGTCGCGTCAGCACGCTTTCGCAACGCGTCACTCCGCCCGGCACGGCTCGTGCCGACTGGATGCTCGCCGCTGAAGTTTCTTCACGACTTGGCACTGACCTCGGTTTCGAGAACTTCACCGATGTGCTCGCCGAGATCTCAGCAGTCGCTCCGGCATACCTTGCACTCGATCAGGCCATCGCCGAGGGTTCGCCCGATGGCATTCTGCTCCCACTCGATGTTGTTGTGATCATCGATGAAGACGACGATGACATTGTGATCGTTGACGAAACTGTCACCGCTGATGTTGCAGAAGATGCTCTGGAAGTTGCCGGCGATACCGAAGGACTCATCGAACTGATCGCCGACGATTCTGATGTCGCCGGTTCATTGCCGCCGTTCGTGCAGTTCGCCCCGGTCACAAATATTGCGACGCCTCCCGTCGATTCTTACGGGTTCCGACTTGTTGCAACCCGAAAGCTTTACGACCAAGGCACCCTCGTGCAGTCCGCCCCCGCTCTTGCTCCGCTTGCTCCTGGTTCGACGGTTTCTCTCAATCCGTGGGAATTCGATCGATTGGGCGTTGCCGAAGGCGGCCGCGCTGTTGTTCGCACCGCAAAGGCTTCTGTGAAGGTCGTCGTGCGATCCGATGCCGGCGTGCCCCGTGGCGTTGCCGCAATGATCGTGAACCAAGCTGAAGGTCGCGTGAGCGATCTTGTTTCTGTCGATGAGCTTGTTGCCGAGGTCAGAATCGAGACCGCTTCATGAACTCGAACCTCGTTGTCATGAATCTGTTCAGTGGAGGTGCCGCAAATGCTTAGTGGTGATCCGCTTCTTTCTGGGCATATCGATCTCGCTGTCGTACTTATTGTCTTGCTCAAGGTCGTCGCCGTCTTTGCGTTCCTTCTGGTGGCGACCATGCTCATGATTTGGTTCGAACGAAAGGTCGTTAGCGACTTTCAGAATCGTGTTGGTCCGAATACGGCTGGTCCATTTGGCATCCTTCAAACACTCGCCGATGGCATCAAGTTCTTTTTCAAAGAAGATCTCATTCCCGACAGGGCGGAACGACGCGTCTTCATCCTTGCGCCGCTCCTTACTGTTGTTCCTGCGTTTTTGTTGTTCACGATCGTTCCCTTCGGTGGCGATTTCAGTAACGGCCACGATGGTTCGGTGGAATTGTTTGGCCACACCACCTACCTGCAGTTGGCAGACCCGGCGATCGGCATCCTCTTTGCGCTCGCCATGTCGTCGATCGCTGTTTACGGCGTGATGCTCGCCGGATGGTCGTCAGGCTCGAAGTATCCGCTTCTCGGATCCGTGCGCGCTTCAGCGCAGATGGTGTCCTACGAAGCTGCTCTCGGCCTTTCGGTCTGCGCAGTCGTGCTCACCACGGGCACTCTCAGCACTCACGGCATCGTGGTCGCTCAGGCTGGCAGCGGTTGGGGCGGATTCATTCCTCATTGGAACTTGATCGCAGCCGGTTTCGTTCCGTTCGTCGTGTTCTTGCTTGCGAGCCAAGCGGAACTCAATCGTCCGCCGTTCGATCTTGTTGAAGCCGAGCAAGAACTCGTTGGCAGTTATCACACCGAGTATTCGTCTATCCGTTTCGCTCTTTTCTTTGTTGCCGAGTTCATGAATTCGGTCACGATGGCGGCCATCATCGTCACCCTTTTCTTGGGCGGCCCTGCCGGCCCCGCACTTCTTGGTCCAGGCTGGCTGTGGGGAATTATCTGGTTCCTGCTCAAGATGACTGCGTTCCTGTTCTTGTTTGTCTGGGTTCGCAGCACACTTCCGCGAGTTCGCTACGACCAACTGATGGACCTCGGCTGGAAGGTGCTCATTCCGCTTTCTCTCGGATGGTTGCTTCTCCTCGCCACGTTCTGGGTTGCTCGTGATCAGCACTGGAACGGATTCGTGACAGTTGCACTTGGTGCCGTGGTTGGGCTTACCGGTTACGGGCTCCTCAAAGGCGCGATTGCAACCTCTAAAGCACGTCGACTCGAAGGGGTGGTGGACTGATGGGATACCTCGGAGGTTTCCTCGTCAGCCTGCGCCAGATTGGTCGCAAGCAACGAGTAACGACCCAGTACCCGAAAGAAAAGGCACCAAAGCCGATCCGTGTGCACGGGCGTCATGTTCTCAATCGTTACGAAGACGGAATGGAAAAGTGCATCGGCTGCGAACTCTGCGCTGGTGTTTGCCCCGCAAAGTGCATCTTTGTTCGTGGTGCCGATAACCCGATTGACGATCCCGTTTCTCCCGGTGAGCGTTTTGGGTACATCTACGAGATCAATTATCTCCGGTGCATCCATTGCGATCTTTGTGTCGAGGCTTGCCCGACCGAAGCAATTACCGAGACCAAGATGTTCGAGTTCTCGTTTACCAACCGGGCCGACGCGATCTATACCAAAGCGGAACTTGTGGTTGACGACGATGGCATGCCGCAGAAGATGCCATGGGAAGACTGGCGTGAAGGCGAAGACCTTCCGACATCAGCTTGGATGCGCGCAACCTCGCCGTCCGGATCAGCAGAGTTCGAGGGCGTTGTCGGCTGGTCCGGAGAACTTGGTTATGGCATTCGCGCTCCGGAAGCCGCACAGGAGATCAAGGATTCGATCTCGACGCCGCTCGACATGATCGACGAGCATGGCCACGGACACGACGACCACGCCCCAGGAACCGCCGAACATGTTTCGCCCGGGCACGACGATCATGCTGACGATGAAAGGGGCGGTGATCTCTGATCATGGAAACCGTCGTCTTTATTGTGAGCGCACTGATTGTGCTTGCCGGTGGTCTCGGAGTTGTTTCGTCGCGTAATCCTGTGCATGCCGCGCTCAGTCTTATCGCCACGCTGTTCGGAATAGCAGTGTTGTTCCTCAACCTCGGAGCCCAACTACTCGCCGTTGTCCAGGTCATCGTTTATACCGGGGCAATCGTCGTTCTGATTCTGTTCGTCATGATGTTGCTCGGCGTTGATCGCGAAGAGGACCTCGAAACAGAGCCATTGGTCGGGCAGCGCCTTCTCGCCGGTCTTATTGGACTTCTTTTCCTGGGTGCGATTCTCGCCATCATCATCATTGGCAAGGACGCCATCGTGACGGGTTCGCATTCAGTAACCGGAGCGATCTCGCCGACGATTGCCAACATCTCGCAAATCGGTACTGCACTGTTCACGACCTACGTCTTCCCTCTCGAAGTCACCGCTGGTCTTCTCACGATCGCTGTTGTGGGCGCTGTTGTTCTTTCTCGACGCCCAAATGATCTTGCACCGATTCCGGAACCCGAATCCATGGTCGATATGGGCGACGAACCTCTTACCGCCATCCCCGAGGAAGGAGCGCACTGATGGGCTCAAACCTTTCGTTGGCGTATCTGATGCTCTCGGCGATCCTCTTTGTGATCGGCGGCGTCGGCGTACTCATTCGACGTAATCCGCTTGTCATGATCATGTGTGTCGAACTCATGCTCAACGCCGTGAACCTTACGTTCGTGACGTTCGGAAAGATGCTGAATGACATCTCTGGTCAGATCATCGTGTTCTTCGTGATGGTCGTCGCTGCAGCTGAAGTTGTGATTGGCCTCGCCTTGATTGTGGCGATGGCACGACGTCGTCCCGGCGCTACCGCCGATGACCTTCGGACATTGAGGGGATAAGGGACATGGTCGGATTGGTCTGGTTAATTCCTGCGCTTCCCTTGGCTGGGTTCTTGCTGTTGGTGTTTTTCGGCAAGCGCATTGATGAACCACGTTCCGGGTGGATCGGCACGGGTGCAGTTGCGCTCGCGTTTGTCACCGCCTGCCTTGTGTTCGCTGGGCTCTGGGGAGAGCCGGAACACACCTACGAGCTTTCCCTGTTCCAGTGGATTCCCGCCGGTCACTTCAACGTCGACATCGGCATCCTTCTTGATCCGCTGTCGATGTCGATGGCGCTGTTCATCACAGGCATCGCTTCGTTGATCCACTTGTACTCAATCGGGTACATGCACGGCGATAGTCGATTCCCGCGTTTCTTTACCTATCTGAACTTGTTTGTGTTCTCGATGCTTGTGCTCGTATTGGGAAACAACATGGTGCTCACCTTTCTCGGTTGGGAAGGCGTGGGTGCGTGCTCCTACTTCCTCATTGCCTTCTGGTTCGAGAAGGAAGAAAACGCCAGTGCCGGCAAGAAAGCCTTCATCACCAACCGCGTTGGTGACTGGGGTTTCATGATCGCAATCTTCATGACCTTCTTTGCCTTCGGCACGGTCACCTACACCCAGTTCCTTCCGATGGCTCCTGGGTTGGCACAGACCACTGCAACCTTCATCGCCCTAATGCTGTTCGTCGGCGCCATTGGTAAGTCGGCACAGATTCCGTTGTTCATCTGGCTGCCCGATGCTATGGCTGGCCCCACTCCAGTGTCTGCGCTAATCCACGCGGCAACCATGGTGACGGCCGGGGTTTATTTGCTGGTTCGAGTCAACCCGATCCTCGCTGCATCGGCTTCATGGATCCCATGGATGATCGCCATCGTTGGTTGTGCCACTGCGTTCCTTGCAGCAACGATCGCTCTTGCGCAGCAGGACATTAAGAAAGTTCTCGCGTATTCGACCGTCAGCCAGCTTGGCTACATGTTCTTGGCCGTTGGCGTTGGCGGCTACAGCGCAGCGATCTTCCACATGATCACGCACGCCTTCTTCAAGGCATTGTTGTTCCTTGGCGCTGGTTCTGTGATTCATGGCATGCACGATGAACAAGACATGCGACGTATGGGCGCATTGCGCAAAATCATGCCCGTCACCGCGGTCACGTTCATTGTGGGCTGGTTGGCCATCGCCGGTGTCCCGCCATTTTCGGGCTTCTGGTCAAAGGACGACATCCTCGCCTACGCCCTCCATAAGAGCGTGATCCTTTACATCTTCGGTCTGATCACTGCGTTGCTCACCGCGTTCTACATGAGCCGCCTGGTGTTCCGAATCTTCTATGGCGATGCCCGATGGGGCGAATCCGCCGAGGCAGAACTCGCCAACCTCAATGCTCACACCGCAACCGATGCTGTCGACGCTGATGCCGCTGCTCACGGTGACGCCCATGATGATGCTCACGCTGACTCTGGTCACGGAGCTATGCATCCGCACGAATCGAAGTGGCCAATGTTGGTACCGCTCATTGTTCTGGCTTTCTTTGCCGCAATTGCGGGCGTGCTGAACCTTCCGTTCACCGAGCACCTTGAATTCCTCAATCGATGGCTCGAACCAGTTGTTGGCGAGAATCAAGCACATCTTTCGCTCGGCGGGGTGCAGCTCACCATCGAACTGTTGCTTTCAACGACGATCGCGATCGTCGGCATCATTGCTGCCTACCTCGTGTATCTGAAACACAAGGTCGATCCTCGACGTATTGAACTTCCGTTCTTCGCCAACGGTTGGTATATCGATCAAAGCATCACGAAGTTCATGGGCGGCGTTGGTCGCAAGGGATTTGAACTCATCGCGATGTTCGACAAGGTGGTTATCGATGGCGCCGTTAATGGTGTTGGTCGAGCTACTCGTGGCGGTGCCTCCCGACTCCGATCCATCGAGAATGGTTATGTGCGCTGGTATGCACTCATGATCGGCGTTGGTGCCGTTCTCCTCGTCGCCTTCGCAATGACGCAGGTGAGCTTCTGATGAGCGCTTCCATCCTTTCCACCGTGTTCGCCTCTGAAGGCGCAGCGACGTTCCCCATTCTTCCGGCACTGATCTTTGTACCGCTCATCGGTGCGGTCCTTATTGCGCTCATGCCGAAGTCGCGTCCCGAACTTTCGCGACAGATGGCAATCATCACGGGACTCCTAACTGGCGTTCTGAGTATTGCGTTGTTGGTTGAGTTCAAGACCGGCGACGCCGGATTCCAGTTCGTGGTTCAGCAAACCTGGGTGCAGTCGCTCGACATCAAGTTCTTCCTTGGCGTCGATGGCATCTCGTTGTTCCTCGTTGTGCTCACTGGCATCTTGTTCCCGATCGCGCTTTTCGCAGCGAAGCCAGAACACAGCCCGAAGGGTTACTACGCATGGCTCACGCTGCTCATGGCGGGCTGCATGGGTGCGTTCCTTTCGCTCGACCTTTTCCTGTTCTTCTTGATGTTCGAAGTCACCCTGGTTCCGCTCTACATGCTCATTGGCAAGTGGGGCCACGGTCGTCGGGTCTACGCCGCAACAAAGTTCTTCCTTTACACAATGCTTGGTTCAGCGTTCATGCTGGTTTCCATCGTCACTCTGGCGGTTGTTGCCGGAGCTGGCGACAAAGGCGGCGTGTCGTTCGACTTCACCAAGATCATTGCCACTCACAACTTGGCAACGAGCACCGGTCGCTGGTTGTTCTTGGGAATGGCTATTGCGTTTGCAGTGAAGGTGCCATCGTTCCCATTCCATACGTGGTTGCCCGATGCGCACACTGAAGCGCCCACCGCAGGCTCAATCGATCTTGCCGGCATCCTTCTGAAACTTGGCACCTACGGATTCCTTCGTTACGGGCTTGAACTGTTCCCCGAAGCGACGGTGTGGTTTGCGCCAGTGATGTTGACCTTGGCCACGATCGGTGTGGTCTATGGCGGCATCGTCGCGGCGATGCAACGCAACCTCAAGCGATTGATTGCGTATTCATCGGTCGCGCATATGGGCTTTGCGCTTATGGGTCTGTTCGCACTGAACGTCGAAGGCATCGAAGGTTCTGTGCTGCAGATGATCAACCACGGCATCTCAACTGGTGCCCTGTTCATCCTTCTCGGATTCCTCTACACCCGTCGCCACACCTACGAGATCTCTCAACTCAAGGGCATCGGCAAGGTCGCACCGGTGTTTGCTGGCATCTTCACTCTCGTGATGCTTTCCTCAATCGGTGTTCCTGGCCTCAACGGATTCGTTGGCGAGTTCCTGGTTCTTCTCGGCACGTTTATGGCTCATCGTTGGTGGGCCGTCGTGGCTGCGACCGGCGTGATCATCGCGGCGTTGTATCTGCTCTGGGCCTACCAGCGCGTGTTCCAAGGCGAGCCAGACGAAGCAAACAAGTCATTCCCGGATCTCAAGATCTCCGAGAAACTTGTCATGGTCCCGCTCATTGGTCTCATCATCTTCCTTGGTATCTATCCGAAGCCGGTCCTCGATCGCATTGCCCCGTCGGTGAAGCGAGTGGTAACTCGGCTCGAAGTTGAAGTCCAAGGCTTCCACGAACCAGTAACGCGCAACGGCGCTGATTTGCTCCACATCACCGAGTCATCGCACACAATGAATGGTGAACATGGTCTTGGTGTCGCAACGAACGGACAGGGGGCGAACCAGTGATCGCTTCTCTCTTCGCTCAAGCCGCTGTCACGTCAGCGACAACTGAAAATGGAATCGTCCACGTCGCTGGACCTTCTATTGATTGGCTGGCTCTACTGCCACTGCTGATCTTGTTGGTAGGCGCCCTCCTCACGCTCACGTTCTCCTCCTTCCTGAAGGGTCGTGCGCCAAAGGGTCTCTTTACCTGGACCACCGTTGCGATCGCTGTCGGTGCAGCGATCAGTGCCGTTCCGATGTGGGCGCGAGTTCAGGGTTGGAACTCACTGATGTGGTGGAACCTCGACCAAGCGCAAACCGGGCCGTTTAGTACGGCTGGGGGAGCGGTTGGTATCGACGGCTTCTCGTTGTTCATCACTGTGGTGCTCTGTATCGGCGTTGTTCTTGCTGCCCTGCTTGCCGATGATTTCCTTCGACGCGAATCGATGAGTGGTCCGGAGTTCTACGTCCTGCTGCTTCTGTCGGCGGTCGGCGGTGTCATCATGGCGATGTCGAACGATCTGATCGTTCTCTTCATCGGTCTCGAAACGTTGTCGATTGCCGTTTATGTGCTCGCCGGTATGAACCTGCGTCGGGTGCAATCTCAGGAATCAGGCCTCAAGTACTTCATTCTTGGTGCGTTCTCTTCTGCCTTCTTGCTCTACGGCATCGCGATGCTCTACGGAGCAACCGGTTCTACGAACTTTGTCGACATTCGCGAGTTCATGGCGAGCGTTGTCCCGATCCACAACGGATTGCTGCTTATGGGACTCGTTCTCGTGCTTGTTGGCCTGGCATTCAAGATCTCTGCCGTGCCATTTCACGCATGGAGCCCCGATGTTTATGACGGCGCTCCCACTCCAGCAACGGCGTGGATGGCAGCTGGCGTAAAAGCTGCAGCTGTTGCAGGGTTGGTTCGGGTCTTCATGCTGACGTTCTCGAATTACGCCTCGACCTGGAAACCCATCATGTACGTCCTGGCCATCCTGTCGATGGTGGTCGGCGCTTCACTTGCCATTGTTCAGAGCAACGTGAAGCGGATGTTGGCGTATTCCTCGATCAGCCATGCCGGTTTCATTCTCATGGCGGTTCAGGCGAATAGCGGAAACGGCATCACCGCAGCGGCCTTCTACGTCGCCGTCTACACCTTCATGGTTGCGGGCTCCTTTGGTGTGGCGACCATTGTCGGACGCAAAGGCGACGGCAACCATGAACTGTCCGATTACCAGGGCCTGGTTCGCTCGAATCCATGGTTGGCGGGCTCATTCATCCTGTTGCTGTTAGCCCAAGCCGGTGTGCCATTCACTGCTGGCTTCTTTGCCAAGTTCCTCGCAATCACCGCCGCCGCCGATGCTCACGCAGTTCCATTGGCGCTGGTGGCCATGGTTTCGGCCGTCATTTCGGCATTCCTTTATCTCCGGATCATCGTGGCCATGTTCATGTCAGGTGGCGACGACGGACTCGAGGATGTTCCCCACGCAAACCGGCTCCGGGTTCCAATGGCGGCCGGACTGGCCATCGGAATCTGTGTTCTTGTTTCGGTCGTTTACGGTCTGTTCCCAGACCTACTTCTTCACAACGCTCGCGCGGCCACTCCGGCTGCGGTTCAGTTCGAGCGTCCCGTCTCCGCAGGGTCCACCACCGCCGGTGGCTGATCACACAAGATTGAACCGCTCTCTCTATGCGACAAGGATTTCATGCCGTGTTAGGCCTTTCTGTAGTGTCCGGGAACAATGACTGAGTACTCCGATTTCGTCAGGCAGTACCTCACCGTCGTCATTTTCGCGGGCGTTGGTATTGGTCTTGGTGCTGGTCTGCTTGGCATTGGCAAGATCTTCCGACCCACTCGTCCTCAAGAGCAGAAGTATCTTGTCTACGAATCAGGCGTCGATCCGGTCGGTACGGGCTGGTCGCAAAGCCAGATCCGTTATTACATCTACGCGCTTCTCTTCGTTATGTTCGATGTTGAAGCAGTCTTCATGTTTCCATGGGCCACACAACTCGAGGCCTATGGCGTCTTCGGTTTGGTCGAGATGCTGCTTTTTGTGGCGATCTTGGCGCTTGGTCTGCTCTACGCCTGGCGGAAGAAGGTGCTCCGATGGGCTTAGTTGAAAGTGGCAAGCTGCCCAAGCCGCTCGCCAAACTCCTTAATATTTCCCGCAAGTATTCGATTTGGGCCTACCAATGGGGCCTTGCCTGTTGCGCGATCGAAATGGGTGCTGCGTTTGCATCGCCGCGTTATGACGTCATGCGCCTCGGCGTGATCCCGTTCCCTGCAAGCCCTCGCCAAGCCGACCTTGTCGTGATCGCTGGCACAGTGACCGACAAACTTGCTCCCGCCGTTGTGCGTCTTTACGAGCAGATGCCCGACCCGAAGTACGTCATCTCAATGGGTTCATGTGCCAACTGCGGCGGTCCATACTGGGATAGCTACTCAGTCACCAAGGGTGTCGATCAGTTGATTCCGGTTGACGTTTACGTTCCTGGCTGCCCGCCACGTCCAGAAGCATTGCTTGAAGGAATCATCCTCCTTCAAGAACGCATAGCTCACGAGGACATGGCCGCGCGTTGGAAGGGTGAGCCAATTGTCATCAGCTGACACTGAAACGCCCGAAGAGGCAGCGCCCGCAACTGACGACGCGCGAGAAGCCGTTTTGGCTGAATTCACATCGCGCCTCGGTGACGGTGTTGTTGGATCGCATATTCGCGTCGGCGACGATCTTTGGATTCGCGTCGATCGCGCCCATTGGCTCGAAGCGGCCGAGGTCGCGAAGTCGATGGGCTACCGGTTCTTTGATTTTCTTTCCGCAATCGATTGGCTTCCTTCGCCATTCGGTCGCGATATGGACGCACAGGAAGACCTCGTTGTTGCTGGTACTCCTGCCAAGGAACCTGAAGCAATGGTCCAGGGTTACGCCGGTGGCGACACTCGTTTCCAACTTCTTGCTCGTCTCTACTCAATCAGCGCGGGAATGGGCATCACCTTCAAGTGCGATCTTCCCGACGACGATCTCTCTGCGCCGACTTGGTCAAACGTGTTTGCCGGTGCGAACTGGCACGAGCGTGAAGCGCGCGAAATGTTTGGCTTCTCGTTCGACGGCCATCCAAACATGATCAACATGTACTTGCCTGCCGATTTTGTGGGTAATCCACTTCGTAAGGACTTTCCGTTGCTGGCTCGTCGGGTTCGCCCGTGGCCCGGCATCGTTGACGTTGAACCGATGCCCGGTGTTGCCGATGAGGAAGGAGAGGGCGAATGACCACTGTTAGTGATCCGCAATCCGTTGCTGCCCTCGTTGCTGAAGCAAACGACAACCGTGTGAACCTCGATTTCGAAACCGAGGGAATGACCCTCAACATGGGTCCGCAGCATCCTGCAACCCACGGAACACTCCGCATCATCGCTCGCCTCGATGGCGAGCAGGTGATTTCCGCGGAACCGATGTGTGGCTACATGCATCGAGGTTACGAAAAACTCACCGAGGTTCGTACCTATCCGCAGATCAACGCGCTTATTAATCGCATCGACTGGCTTGGCAGTTTCGCCAACGAGGTTCCGTTCATCCTCGCTGCAGAAAAGTTGATGGATGTTGAGGCACCGCCTCGCGCTCAGTGGATCCGCACAATTCTTTTCGAAATGTCGCGTGTTGCGAATATCTCGCTCTTCCTCGGCGACTTTGGCTTGCAGCTTGGCGGCATGACCGCTGGTTTCTATGCATTCCGTGATCGCGAATGGGTGCTCAACCAGATCGAATCTGCAACTGGTGGTCGGTTCCACCCGAACTTCGATCGCATCGGTGGTCTGAAAGACGATCTGCCCAAGGGCTGGATCGAAGAGTCACATACGGCGATGGACAAGCTCCTCGCTTTCTGCGACGAGATGGAAGACCTTCTCGTGGGCAACGAAATTTTCCAAGGCCGGACCCGCGGTATCGGTGTCATTCCTGCCGAGATCGCGCTTTCCTATGGCCTTTCCGGCGCCAACCTTCGCGCCTCCGGAGTCGATTGGGATCTTCGTCGTGACAATTGCCCGCCTGGACTCGTCTACGACAAGGCCGACTGGAAAGTCTGGACACATCCCGACGGCGATTGTTTCGCTCGTACCTGGGTCCGTCTTCAGGAAACTCGCGAAGCAGCAAAGATCGTGAAGCAGTTGCTCGACACCATCCCGAGTGGTCCGGTTATGGCCAAGGTTCCGCGCATTATCAAGGTGCCTGCGGGCGAAGCGTACGTAGCGACCGAGAATCCTCTTGGCGAGATGGGTTACTACGTCGTGTCGAAGGGCGACCTCGTTCCCTTCCGTGTGAAGATCCGTTCGGCGTCGTTCAACAACATTTCCGTGCTGCCGTGGGTGGCCCGGGGCGCGTATGTTCCCGATCTCATCTCGATCCTCGGCAGTCTGTATTTCATTTTGGGTGACATCGACCGATGACACTCCTCCTTGCTTCGTTCGCGCCGCCGTATTGGCTTTCGACCCTCATCAAGGTCCTCGTCATCAGCGCGGTCGTGCCCACCACTGCGCTGATTCTGGGCATGGTCTTCTTGTTCAAGATCATGTCGTGGATGCAGAGTCGTCTTGGTCCGCAAGAAGCAGGCCCGCGCGGAACCTTGCAGCTCCTTGCTGATGGAGTGAAGTTCCTTCAGAAGGAAGACATCGCGCCGAATGGTGCCGATCTTTGGGTCTTCAAGGTCGCCCCGCTCGTTGTACTGATGTCAACGCTCCTTCTCTATGTGGCGTTGCCGGCATCAATGCATCTTGTTGTCGCTGACCTCGACGTAGGCGTGTTCTTTGTGCTGGCCATTGCGTCGTTATCTGTCATTGGCGTGCTCATGGCCGGTTGGTCATCGGCGAACAAGTACTCGCTCATGGGCGCGCTGCGTGCTGCTGGTCAGCTCATTGCGTATGAACTTCCAATGGTGCTCGCCGTCATCGGCGTGGTCATCCAAGCGGGCACGATGAGCCTGAATGGCATTGTTCTTGCTCAGAACAACGGTTCAATCTTCGGTTGGGGCGGCATCGGGTTCCCCTACATCCTCACCCAGTTCCTTGGCTTCTTTATCTTCATCGCCGCGGTGCAGGCCGAACTCACGCAGCCTCCGTTCGATATGCCCGTTGCTGAATCAGAAATTGTTTCCGGTTATCAGGTTGAGTACACCGGTTTCCGTTTCCTCATCTTCTTCTTGGCCGAATTCGCAACTGCCTTCGCCTTTGCTGCGATCGCAGCAGTGTTGTTCCTCGGCGGTTGGGCTGTCCCGTGGCTTCCCACCGCAAGTGATTGGTATTACGTGCTCGGCCCGATGGTTCTGTTCGCGAAGGTGATGATCGTTTCCTTCATCATCTTCTGGGTGCGTTTCACCTACCCACGTTTCCGTGAGGATCAGCTCCAGAGCCTCGCTTGGAAAGTCCTTATCCCGTTGGCCCTCGTAAACATTGTGGTCACTGCTGTGCTGAAGGTGGTGCTCTGATGCCTCCCAAGCCCAAGGTTCCAGGCCTCATAAAGGGTCTTGGCGTCACGTTCGGCGAGATGGTGAAAACCCTCAAAGACGGTCCGCAGACAACTCGGTATCCGCACGAGCGTGAAGAAGTCGCGCCGCGTGCTCGCGGAGTCATTGCCCTGCACGAAGAGAACTGCACCTCATGCATGTTGTGCGCACGCGAGTGTCCCGATTGGTGCATCTTCATTGAGGCGCATAAGTACCTTGCACCACCTCGGCGCGAGGGTGGCAAGCCCCGTCAGAAGAACGAACTTGACCGCTTCGACATCGACTTTTCACTCTGCATGTACTGCGGAATCTGTGTTGAGGTCTGTCCGTTCGACGCGCTGTTCTGGAGTCCGGAACACGAATACTCCGAAATCCGTATTGCCGATCTTCTTCACGACAAGACTCGTCTCGATCAGTGGATGCAGACCGTTCCGGAGTTCGAACCCTACGAAGCTGGCGCTGAAACCAAGGTCAAGAAGGTGCCGCGCTGATGCTCGCCCTTCTCGTCGCTCAGAACATCGCGTTCTACATCATCGCCGCGCTGATGGTGGTGGGTGCTTTGCGCGTTGTTACGTGCAAGAACCTGATGCATGCCGCGTTGTGGCTAGTACTGGTTCTGGCCGGCGCGGCCGCGCAGTACATCCTTCTGGCTTCAGAGTTCGTTGCCATCACACAGGTCCTGGTGTACTTGGGCGCGATCATCGTGCTGTTCCTGTTCGGCATCATGCTCACTCGAGCTAAGACCGGCACTGATGACGATCTCGACAACAAGAAGTCAGCGAAATTCATTGGCGGCGGAATCGCGGTCCTGCTGCTTGGTCTGATGGGCTACTCGCTCATCGACGGTTTCAAAGACACCGAGTTTGGCAACCTGATGGTGCAGCGCACCTCCCAGGTGAGCGATTCGATCTTCTCCACCTATTTGCTCCCATTCGAGGTTCTGTCGATTTTGCTGCTTGCAGCCCTGATCGGAGCCATCGTGCTTGCGAGGCGTGACTGATGTTTCTGAACCAGTTCCTTCTCCTTGCCGCGATCCTTTTTTGCATCGGCGTCTACGGCGTACTTGCTCGCAAGAATGGCGTGCTCGTTCTCATGTCGATTGAACTCATTCTCAACGCCGTGAACATCAACCTGGTTGCGTTCGGCGCCTATTGGAATGCCACCGACAACACGAATGTCTCAGGTCAGGTGTTCGCCCTGTTTGTGATTGCTGTTGCGGCGGCCGAGGTCGGAGTCGGCCTTGCACTTGTACTTCTCATCTACCGAAACCGACAGAGCATCGACATCGATGATGTCGACATGCTGAAGGGCTGATCAGCGTGTTCAACATGATCGACAAGGTTTGGATCATCCCCGCCCTGATGGCGTCGTCGTTCCTCGTGATCCTTTTCTTCGGCAAGCGTTGGGGCACCCGCGCCACCGCTGGCATTGGTATCGCTGCTGTTTCAATCTGTCTTTTACTTTCGGTGATCGTTGCCGGCAACTGGATCAGTCGCGTGAATCACCCGCCGACCGGGGCTGCGTTAGCTGCTGACGTTCTTCAGGCCAATGGCCTCACTCCGCAAACAGGCGAGAACATCGCCGGGGAAGTCAACGCAGCAACTCACGATTCCGGCGAGACCGTTGCTGCTGGTTCACACGCGACCATGAGCGAATCCGCCCATACCGACGCATCAGCTTCGGAGCATGGTGCCGAACACGAATCAGTTCCGCCGGTTGTTCGGGCGGTCACCTGGTTCCAAATCGGTGGTATTGAATTCGAAATGGGCACGTTGGTCGACGGCCTCGCCGCAATGATGCTCATCACGGTTTGTATCATTTCGTTGCTCGTGCACATCTACTCGACTGAGTATCTGCACGGTGATGTGCGCTTCACTCATTACTACGCATTCCTGTCGCTGTTCACCGCGTCGATGCTCTTCTACGTCCTGAGCTCGAACACATTGCAGATGCTTGTGGGCTGGGAACTCGTTGGCGTGTGTTCATTTGGGCTGATTGGTCATTGGTGGGAAGAGAAGAAGAACACCGATGCTGCCCTTAAGGCGTTCCTCACGAACCGTGTCGGCGATATCGGCCTCATACTGGGCGTCATCATCACGTTCTTTGCTGCAGGCGGAACAAGCTTCAACGTTCTTCACATCAACGAGTACGCGCTTTCACAGAGCGCGAACACGACACTGCTTCTTGTAGGAGCGCTGTGTCTCTTCGGTGGCGTCACCTCGAAGTCGGGCCAGTTCCCGCTGCACACGTGGTTGCCCGACGCCATGGCTGGCCCCACGCCTGTTTCGGCGCTCATCCATGCCGCCACCATGGTTGTGGCTGGTGTGTATTTGATTGCCCGCCTCTACGGCGTGTTCTTCTCGGGTTTGGCAATCGGCAGCAGTACGTTCCACTACGTCGCGTTTATCGGTGGCTTCACCACCATCATCGGTGGATTGTTGGCATTCGTGCAGACCGACCTCAAGAAGGTGCTGGCGTACTCAACGATCTCGCAGCTCGGCTACATGGTCATGGCCCTCGGCGTCGGTGCCTGGACCGCAGGCGTCTTCCATCTCTTCACGCACGCGTTCTTTAAGGCCTGCTTGTTCCTCGGGGCTGGTTCTGTCAGTCATGCCTGTCACCACACCTTTGATATGCGTGAGATGGGCGGGCTTCGAAAGAAGATGCCGATCACACACGCCACGTTCTTGATCGCCACGCTTGCGCTCGCTGGCATCTTCCCGCTGGCTGGTTTCTGGTCGAAGGACGAAATCCTCGCCGGGGCATCAAGCGGACAGCAGAACGCCTACACGATCATGCTGATCTTCGGTCTGATTACCGCATTTCTTACTGCCGCTTATATGGGACGCGCCTACTGGCTCACGTTCTGGGGCGATTATCGCGGTCATGCCAAGCCTCATGAATCACCCAAGGTCATCACCGTCCCGCTCATGATTCTTGCGGGCTGCGCGATTCTCTTCGGCTTCACAAACTTCCCAGGCAACTTTTTCGGAATTCATCTTCCGAGCGGAGTTACAACGAGGTTTGAACATTTTGTTGAGCCGACATTTGCCTTCCCGCCGCTGCAACATGCCGAGTTCACTCCGTGGCTCGCGGTTGTGTCGACGATCCTCGCGGCATCCGGTCTATTTCTTGCTTACCAGTACTACGAAAAGAACCGTGGCCCGCATGGCCTGACCTCGCGTAACAAGGTTGCATTGGCTGGTTACACGTTCCTTGAGAACAAGTACTACCTCGACGACCTCTATACCGGCGTTGTTGCCGGCAGCACCAAGGGCCCACTCGCTCGTGCTGCAAATTGGTTCAATCAAAATATTCTCGATGGCATTATTAATGGCATCGGTCTTGGCGCTCGAAAGATCGCCGCAGTGGTGTACGTAGTTGCCGATCAGCTCATCATCGATGGTGCAGTAAACGGATCTGGTCAGGGTTCTGAAGGAGCAGGTCAACTGCTTCGCAAGATCCAGACCGGCAAGGTCCAGCAGTACGCCTCGATTCTCTTTGCCGGTGCGGTAGTCCTCGCCGGTGTACTCGTGTTCGTCGTCTAGGAGCCCAGGACAATTCGATGAAAGATTTCCTGAACAGTTGGGGTATCAGCCTTATGGTGTTCCTCCCCCTTGTGGGAGCGCTCGCCATGTTGGTCGTGCCTAAGGCCAAAGAGCAGTTCCACAAGGTGGTCGCACTCGCGGCAAGCCTCGTGGTCGGGTTCATTGGAATCCTGCTCATGACCAACTTCGACTACGACGCGAGCGGTCGCTTGCAGTTCGTCATCGACAAGGCATGGATTCCGATCATTAACAGTCGGTACATCGTGGGCATCGACGGCATCTCGCTGCCGATGATTGCCCTCACGTTGCTCATCGTGCCGTTGTGCATCATCTATTCCTGGAATCACTTTCCGGAGCCGAAGAACCCGAAAGCGTTCCTCATCCTGATCCTCATTCTGGAAACCGGAATGCTCGGAACGTTTGTCTCGCAGGATCTCATCCTGTTCTTTGTCTTCTTCGAGGTTGTCCTTCTGCCGATGTACTTCATGATCGGCGTCTGGGGTGGCGAGAAGCGTCAGTATGCCTCGCTCAAGTTCTTCCTCTACACGTTGTTTGGTTCGGCGCTCATGATCGTCGCCTTCCTTGCGCTGTATTTCCTGTCTGATCCGATCGAGGTCGGCGGACAACTCATGCATTCGTTCGACATGCGCATCCTGCCGGAATTGGCAACAGGCATCTCGACCGGCGCAGCCCTGTTCATCTTCGGTGGCATGTTTATGGGCTTCGGTATCAAGGTCCCGATGTTCCCCTTCCACACGTGGTTGCCTGACGCGCACACTCAAGCACCAACGGTTGGCTCAGTCATCCTTGCTGCAGTGCTCCTGAAGCTCGGAACCTACGGCTTCATCCGCATTGCCATTCCGATCCTTCCGGGGGCTGCTGAAAAGTGGGCACCGTTTATCGGCCTGCTCGCAGTTATCGGCATCATCTACGGAGCGCTGTGTTGTTTGGCGCAGTCGGACATGAAGCGACTCATTGCGTTCTCATCGGTTTCGCATATGGGTTTTGTGATGCTTGGTATCGCCACGCTGACCACCTTTGGTTTCCAAGCCGCCATCTTCGGCATGGTTGCCCACGGTCTCATCACCGGCATGCTCTTCTTTGTCGCTGGTTCCACGAAGGACCGCTATCACACCCTCGATATTTCTCGCCTCGGTGGAATGCTCAAGTCAATGCCGCATATGGGCTGGATCCTTGGCTTCTCAGTGATGGCCTCGCTCGGTCTTCCCGGTTTGGCTGGCTTCTGGGGAGAGTTCCCGGCGATCTTGTCTGCCTACAACCCTGGCCTTGGTCTGAACGTTGCGTTCTTCCGTGTGCTCATGGTGATCGCTGCGGTCGGCACGGTGCTGGCCGCTTCGTACTTGCTGTGGATGTATCAGCGAGTGGGCTTTGGCGTACCGACGAAGGAATACGAAGACGATCCGCACCTGCACGACGTCACGTTCACCGAGTGGTTGGCCTGGACGCCAATTCTCGTGCTCATCGTTGTGCTCGGCTTCATGCCCAACATCATTTTCAAGGTCACCGATGGTGCGGTTGAGCGCACAATTGCGATCGTGAACGGGCTCGGAGGCTGATCCGTTGCTCGCCCAGTTGCTGACTTTCGCCTGGAACGCACCCAGCGTCGACTACCACGCACTCGCGCCCGAAATCATCGTGGCTGCGACCATCGTGGTGTTGATTGTCCTCGACGCGTTCACTGGGGAGCGCTCACGATGGGCGTCGTCATCAGTCGCCGGTATCGGTTTGCTCGTTGCGCTGATTCCCATCGCAACGCTCGCCTATGACGGAGTAGACCGCGTGATGTTCGGCGGTGGATTTGTCGTCGACAACTACGCACTCATCCTGCAGGCACTGTTCCTCGTTGCCGGTTACGTCGTGATTCTGCTTTCGACTAACTACATCGCCGAAGGCGACTATCACGAGGGCGAGTACTACACACTCCTCCTCTCATCCATCCTCGGCATGATGGTCATGGCATCGGCTCGTGATCTCATCAGCATCTTCATTGCGCTCGAACTTGTTTCCATCCCGGCCTACATGCTCGCAGCCTGGCGGAAGCGTGATCAGAAGAGCAACGAAGCGGGTTTGAAGTACTACCTGATGGGCGTTTTTGCTTCGGCAATTCTGCTCTACGGCATGTCCCTGATTTTTGGAATCACGGGATCGACCTTGTTGGTCGTCATCGGCGCTGAGCTCGGTTCGTATGTTTCTTCACAGCCGATTATCACGCTGGGCATCGCATTCGTTCTTATCGGTTTCGCTTTCAAGGTGTCGGCCGTTCCGTTCCATCAGTGGGCGCCCGATACCTACGAAGGTGCACCGACCCCGGTCACGTCGTTCCTTGCGGTCGCTTCGAAGGCAGCAGGTTTCGTTGCCATCCTCAACGTGCTGTTCATCGGTTTCTACGGTCGTCACGATGTCTGGGAACCACTCATGTGGGTGCTTGCCGCACTGTCGATGACTGTTGGCAACCTCATTGCTCTTCGCCAGACCAATGTCGTGCGCATGCTGGCCTACTCCGGTATTGCCCAGGCTGGTTACATCCTTGCGCCGCTTGCGGTTGCAGGCGCCACGCTCGGCACTGGCGGCGAAGCGCTCCGGTCCATCGTGGTGTACCTGCTCATTTACGCCGGCATGAACCTCGGCGCCTTCGCCGTCGTCCTTGCGGTCTCTCGCAAGACTCGCTCCGGCGACATCAAGAGCTTTGGCGGTCTGTTCTCTTATGCCCCCACGCTCACGGTGTGCATGACGATTTTCCTCTTCTCCCTCGCGGGCATTCCACCGGCAGCAGGGTGGTTTGCCAAGCTCTCGATCTTCAGTTCGCTGACCTCGGCCGGAACCGCATCGGGCTACATCCTCGCTGTCATAGTGGGCCTCAACTCGGTGATCGCGTTTGGCTACTACGGCCGCCTGATTCGTGTCATGTGGATGGACGAAGCCCCCGATGGCGATCGCACGCCAATCAAGGTGCCGGCTTCGCTTTCGTTCGCACTCATCATCACGGTTGCCGTCACCCTCGTATGGGGTGTCTTCCCAGGTGCGCTTACGCACTTCACCGACCAGGTCAATCTTTTCTCGTTGCTGCGCTGAACCACTCAGGTTCGCGTTGCGCTGAACGATCATGACCGACGAGTTCCGATCTCGGTTTCCGATCGGAACAACGGTGTCGTTTTCGCAGTACATGGAAATTGCGCTCTATGACGAGTCAGTTGGTTTCTACGCGACAGTTGGCCGAGCGGGTCGTCGTGGCGATTTTCTGACCAGCCCCGAAGTCGGCCCCTTGTTTGGCGCGTTGATTGCTCGACGACTCGATGAGGAATGGTTGGCCCTCGGTTCTCCCGAAACATTTGTCGTTGTTGAGTTCGGAGCGGGGCCCGGAACGCTCGCTCGGTCCATTGCCTTCGCGGTGCCAGAATGCGCGTTGGCACTTCGCTACCTAATGGTGGAACGTTCTGCAGAACAACGCGCGGTGCATGCTGACCACCTTGAAGGTTGGATGGGCGACCTCGACGCTGCAGCTGTTGACACGTTTGTGCACAGCCTCACCCCGGGCCCACAGTTCGCCTCGAGCCCGATCGCACCGTATGGATTTACCGGCGTCATTCTGGCCAATGAACTGCTCGACAATCTGGCCTTCGACATTGTTCGACACGATGGCGCAGGGAACTTCGAACGACTCGACGTGCGACACGCCGAAGATGGTCTTGAGTTTGTGGTTGCTTCAACCGAGGTTCCCGCGTCACTTGCCCTTGTGTTGTCATCGGCGGTGGCGGGGGAGTGGATGCCGCTTCAGGAACATGCGGTGCAATGGCTGATGGCAGCAATTGATCGACTCGATCGAGGAACAGTGATAGCCATCGATTACGGCGCTACGACGGAAGAGATCGCTGGCCGCCCGGACATGGGATGGCTTCGCACATTTATTGCTCAGGAACGAGCTGGCCATCCGCTTGATGCGCCGGGAACCTGCGATATCACTGCCGATATCGCAATCGATCAACTTGCCACTGCGTGTGAGCCCAGTTTGGTGACGACCCAACGAGAGTTCCTTCAAAGATTAGGAATCGCCGACCTTGTAGACGAAGGCCGTCGGGTCTGGAGCGAAAAAGCCTTAGCTCCAGACGTGGAAGCACTCCGTGCACGAAGCAGGATTGGGGAAGCGGAATCACTCCTTGAATCGGGTGGTCTGGGCGATTTCGTTGTTCTCGAATGGACCGTTGAGATGCGAGACGAGGCATCGGACCGTTCCGGAAACGGCCGGTAGGATCAGCAGCGCCAAGGGCGAGCAGTCGCCCACCGTTTACGGGGAGTGTCATGACTGAACCGACGATTGAGGACTATCTCCACGAGAACCGGTTGTTTCCGCCGTCGGCCGAGTTCAAGGCGAACGCGCTGACGTCTGACGATTCGCTCTATCGCGAGGCCGATGCTGATTACGAAGCATTCTGGGCGCGTCAGGCTCGCGAACTTCTCACGTGGAACTCCGATTTTACAACCACTCTTGAATGGGAACTCCCTTTTGCGAAGTGGTTCGTCGGTGGATCCCTGAACGTTTCTGAGAATTGCCTCGACCGTCATGTCGCCAATGGCATCGGCGATCGCGTTGCGTATCACTGGGAAGGCGAACCAGGCGATATGCGCACCATCACCTATGCCGACCTTCTTGAAGAGGTGCAGAAGTTCGCCAATGTGCTGAAAGGTCTTGGACTCAAGAAGGGCGACCGCGTCGCGATCTACATGCCGATGATCCCGGAACTTCCGGTGGCGATGCTCGCGTGCACCCGAATTGGTGTTGCTCACTCGGTGATCTTTGGGGGGTTCTCGCCGGACTCGATTATTGATCGCGTTCAAGATGGCGAATGCAAAGTCATCATCACTGCCGACGGTGGCTACCGACGCGGCGCCGCTTCACTACTGAAGCCCAATGTCGACGATGCCGTGGGTTCGTGCCCATCAGTTACTGATGTTGTGGTTGTGCAACGCACCAACTCCGACGTCACGATGGTGGAAGGTCGCGATCACTGGTACCACGACCTCATGGGGTCTGCGTCGGCTGACTGTCCAGCAGAACCAATGGACTCCGAGCAGCTGCTGTACTTGCTTTACACCTCAGGAACCACGGCCAAGCCCAAGGGCATCATGCACACCACCGGTGGCTATCTCACGCAGGTCGCGTTCACGTATAAATACGTGTTCGACCTCAAGCCTGAAACTGACATCTATTGGTGTTCGGCTGATATCGGTTGGGTGACAGGTCACAGTTACATCGTTTACGGACCGCTTGTGAACGGTGCGACGTCGGTGCTGTACGAAGGCACTCCCGATACGCCGGGCAAAGATCGCATGTGGGACATCATCGAGCGCTACGGCGTCACGCAGCTTTACACCGCGCCGACCGCCATTCGTACGTTCATGAAGTGGGGAGAACAAGAGCCCCAGAAGCACGACCTCTCGTCGCTTCGTTTATTGGGTTCGGTTGGCGAATCGATCAATCCAGAGGCTTGGATGTGGTACCACGAACACATCGGCGCAAGCCGTTGTCCGATCGTCGATACGTGGTGGCAAACAGAAACTGGCGGCCAAATGATTACGCCGCTCCCTGGTGTCACCACCCTCAAACCTGGCTCTGCGTGCATGGCATTGCCGGGAATTGGCGTTGAAGTTGTCGATGAAGAAGGCCACACCATCGAACATGGCGGCGGTTATCTGACGTTGACGCGTCCGTGGCCATCGATGTTGCGCGGCATCTGGGGCGACCCTGAGCGATACAAAGACACCTATTGGAGCCGGTATCCCGGTCGTTACTTTGCTGGTGATGGCGCCAAGATCGATGAAGACGGCTACCTCTGGTTGTTGGGTCGCGTCGATGACGTCATGAATGTGTCGGGCCATCGAATCTCCACCACCGAGGTTGAAAGCGCGCTCGTCGATCACACGTCTGTTGCGGAAGCTGCTGTTGTTGGAGCGACCGACGATCTCACTGGTCAGGCCATTGTGGGTTATGTCATTGTGCGCGGGGGAGTGGTGGCTGACGATGCATTGGTCGATGAGTTACGCGCCCATGTCGCGCAAAAGATTGGGCCCACAGCGCGTCCGAAGCGCGTCATTATCGTCCCCGATCTCCCGAAAACCCGAAGCGGAAAAATCATGCGCCGACTGCTGCGTGACATCGCTGATGGTCATGAATTAGGCGACACCACGACCTTGGCCGATCCGTCTGTTGTTGACGCCATCCGTGAAAGCGCGCTGCATGGTCCTGGTAGCGGAGCGTGAACGCGCCGCACGACAATTGGCATTGGCGAGCCGGTCCAGTTGAGCCGGGGCCCACGGTTGTCTTCGATATGGATGGCGTGCTGTCGAACGCCAGTGATCGTCAACACCACATTGCCAATCGTGATTGGAACGCGTTTTTCGAAGCCTGTGGCGAGGACGAAGTCATTCATGAAGTATCACGATTACTCAGTCTTTTAGCGCCTGATCTTCATGTGGTCTTACTGACGGCGCGCCCGTTACGCGTGCAACCGCAAACGCTTGAGTGGCTTGCTCGTCATGAATTGCGCTGGGACTTGTTGTGTATGCGTCCCGATCGATCAGGTCAGGAAGCATGGCAATTTAAACAACAGACCGTTAGCGAGTTACGTGAGTTTGGATTCGAATTGAAACTCGCGTTTGAAGACGATCGCCGCAATGCCGACATGTTCCATGGCGAAGGAATTCCGTGCGTCTACATCCACTCGGGGTACTACGAGTAGTTCGTTTCGCGTTAGTCGCGGAAGTTCTCGAACTGCAATGGGATCTCGAGATCAACCTCTTTGAGCCCTGCGATAACGGCCTGTAGGTCGTCACGCTTTTTCCCAGTGACGCGAACTTGTTCGCCTTGAGTTTGTGAAGAAACACCCTTAAGGCCGAGTTCTTTGATCGCCTTGTTGACGGATTTAGCCTTCTCGCTGGAAATGCCCGCAACGATTTTGATGGTTTGGCGAACGGTGCTGCTGGCGGCGTCTTCGACTTTGCCGTAGTCAAGGGACTTGAGTGACACCTTGCGCTTGACCAACTTCTCTTCAAGAACCTGACGAACGGCATTGAGCCGATCGGGACTTGCTGACTTCATCTCGATGGAGAGTTCTTTGTATTCGACTGATGAGTTGGTGTTCTTGAAATCAAAGCGGGTGGTGAGTTCGCGTGACGTCTGATCGACGGCATTGCGAACTTCCTGCTCATCGACCTCGGACACAACATCGAAGCTCGGCATGGATTTCCTCGTTTCGACCGATCGCCCCGGGGCGAAGGTGAGTGGGTTCCTTCCGGCAGCCCCGCCCGATGGGCGGGGAGCCGGATGGTGGGCCGGGATGGATTCGAACCATCGAAGGCAGAACCGACGGGTTTACAGCCCGTTCCCTTTGGCCACTCGGGCACCGACCCTGAAGGGGGGAACCTTAGCGGAGCAGTGTGGGGGCTCCGAATGGGCATCTCCCGAAGGAGATGGAGCGCACCGTTTGGGTTCAGAGCATCCGTTGCATCAGGACAACGTCGAGCCACTTGCCAAATTTTCGGCCGACTTCCCGTTCGGTCCCCACCGCAGCGAAACCCAAGGATTGGTGAAGTCCGATCGAGGCATCGTGGCCGCCAACGATCCGGGCCATAACGGAATGGAATCCGCGGGCTGCGCCGATGTCGAGAAGTTCGCCTAAAAGCGCCCGGGCCACCCCTTGGCCGCGGAAATCGGCATGGACATAGACCGAGTCCTCAACCGTGGTGGCATAGGCGGGCCGGTCTCGGTAGGGCGAAAGTGAGGCAAAGCCCACAACCTGGCCGTCGATTTCGGCCACGACCACTGCCATCGCCCCAGAACGCTGGTCGAGCCAGGCCAGTTGGTCCTCGAGCGACCGGGGGACCAGATCGAAGGTCACGGTGGAACCGGTGACCTCGATGTTGTAGATCTCACGGGTCGCTTCGGCATCTTCGGGGCGGGCGAGACGAAGGTTCACACCGGTCACCGTACCGGCGGCTCCGGTCGTGAGTTGGGAATCCCCTGTGGGGCGTGCCAAGATGACGCCTCCTTTGTCGGGCTTGCCCGACGCGCCCCCTTAGCTCAGTCGGCAGAGCGTTTCCATGGTAAGGAAAAGGTCGACAGTTCGATTCTGTCAGGGGGCTCTGTGCCGGAGGGGCTCTCGCCCGACCGGCCGCCATGTCGGCGTAGCTCAGCTGGTCAGAGCACTCGGCTCATAATCGAGTGGTCGTCGGTTCAAGTCCGACCGCCGACACCAACCGGGAATTCGGTTCCCACTCGGTGCAAAATGCAGGAAATCCGCACCAACCGCACTACCCAGTTCGCACTACACAGTTCGCAGTACCCAAGTCAGACGTACAAATCCAAGAGTTACTAATACAGGCAATGGCCACGAAAGGCACCAGGAGAAATCATGGCACGCGAGAAGTTTGAGCGGACCAAGCCCCACGCGAATGTGGGCACGATGGGTCATATCGATCATGGTAAGACCACGTTGACCGCGGCGATCACGAAGGTGTTGGCCGATGCGGATCCGACGAATAATTCGTTTACGGAGTTCGC
>CAESAL010000014.1_pt1 | contig 32731 bp, 23 predicted proteins | sample 7263561 | NCBI WGS metagenome assembly CAESAL01 (sample SAMEA6814029, study PRJEB35770) | freshwater metagenome | biome: Freshwater; feature: Freshwater reservoir; material: water | place: Czech Republic | collected 2016-04-20 | depth 30m m | reverse complement strand
TCAAGCACAGCCTTTACGCAATTGAGCACGCCATAGAGATTCACATCGACATATGGTCCCCATTCCTCGCGCGGAAGGTCTCGGAATTTCACGGCGCGCATCGACGGCGGGATACCGGCGTTGTTCACCAGAATGTCGATTGGATCGGCGCTCGCGATCGCAGCTTCGACATCAGCAAAGTTTGCGACGTCGAAAGGAAGCGGTCGGGCCTTTGGGCCGAGTTCGTTGGCTGCAGCGATAGCGCGATCGGCAACGAGGTCGTTGATGTAGACGATTGCGCCTGCATCGATGAGTGTGCGGGCGATTCCGAGGCCAACTCCCTGGCCAGAACCAGTGACGAGGGCGGTCTTTCCGGTGAGATCGAACATGGGCGCATCCTGTCACCGTTCAGACGACAGCGCTGCCGCAAGGCCACCTACGATGCCGCTGTGACTAGTCGCAGCCGATCCTTTGCCCCGGACTCATCTGAAACCGTGACCCTTCCGAATGGGCAGATCGCCCATCGTGATCACGTCGCTCAATCTGAAATCATTGCTCGTCGCTTTTATGAAGTCGCTGCTGGGGTGTGGTGCTTCGTCGGGAATGGACTTTCCAACCAAACCTTTGTTGAGGGCCCCGACGGAATTGTTGCTATCGACACGGGCGAGTCGACCGAAGAAATGCGCGAGGCCATTGTGGAACTGCGCAAGGTCACCAGTCGGCCAATTGTCGCTGTTCTCTATACGCACTTTCATTACGTCTGCGGAACCGAAGCGGTGTTTGAAGATGCTGGTGCTCGCGAAGTTCCCATCTGGGCCCATGAGAAGGTTTCCTATAACCGCGAGCGGGCAGTGTCGGAAATTGCGCCGGCCTATGGGCGGGGACTTGCCGAACAGTTCGCGATGTTCCTGCCCGAAGATGGTCCTGACGGACGCGTAAATGTGGGATTGGGTCACTTTTATCGGAACCCTTCACACTTTCCGTTCACCAGTGTATTTGTTCTGCCCACGAACACATTTGGCGAAAGTGCATCGCTGGATATCGCAGGGCTCCCCATCGAAGTAACGCATGCGCCGTCAGATTCTGACGACTCCGTCACCTATTGGTTCCCGACCTTAAAGGTCGCAGTCAACAACTTGGTGTGGCCGGTTCTGTTCAATGTTTTTGCCATCCGCGGTGAGGAATATCGCGATCCACGAATCCTGCTTGACGGAATCGATCACCTTCTGTCGCTCGGGGCGGAACACCTGATTGCTACGCACGGCCCACCAATCTCGGGACGAGAACTCATTCGTGATCGAGTTACCAAGTACCGCGACTCGCTCCAGTTCCTGTGGGATCAAAGTGTTCGTCTCTCGAACCGCGGAGTGTTGTCGGCCGATATTGGTCTTGAGGTTCAACTCCCACCCGAAGCCGACGATGACAACCTGACTGCTGAGCGTTACGGCGTTGCTGAACATCATTTCCGTCAGATTCGCACTGGACTTTTCGGCTGGTTTGATGGTGATGAGGCCGATCTCTTCCCGTTACCGACGGCTGAGCGAGCGCGCCGGCTCATTGAAGGCTTCGGTGGCCCGGCCGTAGTTCGCGAACAGGCCGACGCTGCTCTCGGATCTGATGACGTCCGTTGGGCGCTTGAACTTTCGACCTGGCTGGTTCGTAGCGAGGATGACGATGATGACAGGCGCCGTTTGGCGCGTTGTCTGCGGACTGTTGCGCAGCGCACTTCGGCGGCGAATATTCGAATCTGGTGTCTGACGCGAGCGTTATCGCTTGAAGGGTCGATCGATACGAGTCGGTTGTATCGTCACCGCTTCTCGCGTGCACAGATTTTCGGCGCTTCGCCTGAGCGCTCAGTTCATATCCTCCGAGTGCTGGTCGATCCTGAACTCGCTCAGGGCGTGAATGTGCGACTTGGTTGGGATTTCGGTGATGGGGTTGCGACGGGCCTTCATGTTCGCAACTCGATTGCATGCCCAACCGACGGTAGCGATGCTCAAATCGTCGTTGAATGTTCTCTTGAGACATGGGCCGACGTCCTGACCAATCGGCTTGCTCTCAGCGATGCAATCGCAAATGGGAACATCGTGATTGTCGGCGAGCACTCATTGGCGATAGGTGCCCTCGGTATTTTCGATGTCGATGGGCTGCGTTCGTGACTGGTTCGCTGCCGCGGTCTACGCCGCCATTCGATGGAGAAATTCAACGACTGATCAGCGACTCCACTGCCTCGCGGCTTTCATCCTCGGCAGCACCAGAGAACGCACCGAATGTCTTATTGATCTTGCTTGATGATGTCGGCTTCGGGACCTTTGGGACGTTCGGTGGTCCCATCCCGACCCCTGGATTGGATGCGATTGCTGATCGAGGTCTTCGTTACAACCAGTTCCACACCACAGCATTGTGTTCGCCATCTCGCGCTGCGTTGTTGACAGGGCGCAATCACCACGCAGTGCATATGGGTGGAATTACTGAGATCGCGAATTCATTTCCGGGTTACGACAGCGCGATTCCTCCCGAAGCGGCCACGGTGGCGCAGGTATTGCGAATGTCCGGCTACAGCACGTCATGTTTTGGGAAGTGGCACCTCACTCCTTCGTGGGAGCAAAGCCCATCCGGACCTTTCGATCGCTGGCCTACAGGAATGGGCTTTGATCGCTTCTACGGGATCCTCGGGGCCGAAGCCTCGCAGTACGAACCACCTGTGTATGACCAGACCACACCGATCTCTCCGCATATCGGTCGTGACGATTACCACCTCACCGAGGACTTGGCCGATCAAGCGATTACGTGGATACAACGTCAACACGTTTCAACGCCTGGTCGACCGTTCTTTTGTTATTTCTCAACTCCAGCAGTGCATGCGCCCCACCAGGTTGCAAGGGAGTGGAGTGACCGATTTGCCGGCATGTTCGACGATGGGTGGGATGCCCTGCGCCAGCACATCTTTGAACGGCAACTCGAACTCGGGGTGATTCCTGCAGGCACGAAACTCACTGCTCGTCCTGACGAGATTCCGTCATGGGATGACTACCCGGATCGTTACAAGCCAGTTGCCCGCCGGCTCATGGAAGTGTTCGCCGGATTCCTTGCTCATACCGACGCACAGATTCATCGAGTGATTCAGGCCGTTGAGGACATGGGGGAGATGGACAACACGCTGGTGATCTACATCACTGGCGATAATGGTGCATCAGCTGAAGGAACGATTCACGGCGCGTGGAGCGCTCCAAGTTTTCAAAATGGTGTGCATGAAGATCCGGAATGGTTGCTTGAACACATTGATGACTTCGGAACAGACCGTTGTGAGAATCACTTCAATGTGGGTTGGGCTTGGGCTCTAGACGCTCCATTCCAGTGGATGAAGCAAGTTGCGTCACACTTCGGAGGAACGCGTAATGCAGTTGCGATTTCGTTGCCGAAGCGAATTAGTGACGCTGGGGGACTGCGTCAACAGTTTCATCATCTGATCGATATTGCGCCGACAATCTATGAAGTCGTAGGTATTGAGCCTCCGACGGCCGTGAATGGTATTGAGCAAATGGAAGTGCACGGAACGTCGATGGTCTATTCGTTCGACGATGCCGAGGCTCCAAGTTCCCGCCGATCGCAATATTTCGAAATTCTTGGCAATCGCGCTATCTATCACGATGGTTGGGTGGCATCGTGTTTCCATGGGCGACTCCCGTGGATTCGACTTGCGGGATATGACTTCGACGGGCCACAGGAAGTTTGGGAGCTGTACAACGTCGTCGAGGATTTCTCGCAGTCAGTTGATCTAGCTGAGGCGATGCCCGAGAAGCTTTTAGAACTTCAGCAGGTTTTTGATGAACACGCTCGTCGTTATGGCGTTTACCCATTGCGCGATCCGGGTTCACCCCGTCACGGCGATTTCGCCGTGCCCCATGTTCTCGACGGACGTTCTTCGATGACCTATACGGCCGCGCATGTGCGAATGCCTGAGTCGTCGGTCATCAACATCAAGAACTGTTCGTTCGCGATTACCGCCGACATTGAAGTATCCGCAGATGGCGCCCTTGGCGTGATTGCTTGTCAGGGCGGTGTTATGGCTGGATGGTCGCTGTATCTCAGCGAGAGCGGAGTGCCGGTCTTTCATTACAACTGGTACGGGCATGAGCATTCAGTAATAACCGGTCCCGCGCCCCTTGGGCCGGGCGAACATGTCGTGCAATTGGTGTTTGCATACGACGGAGGATTCGGTGGTGGCGGCCAGGCCTCATTGCTCGTTGATGGAACTCGAAGTGCAGAAGGGCGAGTGGAGAAGACAGTCCCATTGGTCTTCTCAATGAGTGGCGAGACATTCGATGTGGGGACTGACACAGGATCTCCCGTCGGCAACTATCCGCATGATTTTTCGTGCACCGCAGCGATCCGAGCGGTAACGATCGAACGTCTTGATCTTCCGTCTGAAGAGGTTCTGGCAATGGTGCGAGACGGAATGTTCCAAGCCGGTCTGCGTGCTCAATGAGGAATCAGCGCATCTAGGACGGTTTGCTCTACGAGCGGCACCTCACTGCGCCGGGACCGTGCAACCCGCGTGCGATTGGGCATTATCGTCACTGCGTGACCGATATCCCCAATGTGATTTCTTCGATTCCAAGCCGTCTCGGCACGTCTCTCACTCTGGACAACGGTCAATTGGTTGGCCACTTATCATCACCGAGATCAATAGCGTCTCGCGGTGCTGCATCGATGGCAGCAGTTGCGTTCCTAATCGATGTTGTTGGCGGGATGACGATTGATACCGACCCAAGTTGTTGGGCATTCACATCAGATCTTTCGATACGCCTCCCTCTTGCCGTTGCGCCGGTGTCGATTGAAACGCGAGCAGTGATTCTTCGCAACGGTGGACGATCTGCGGTTTGCGAAATGCCACTTATGGCCGACGGAGTTGAATGGGGAAGCAGCCTCATTAGCTTTGCGAAAGTTTCCCACCGTGATGGCGATCCAGTGAAACCGCCGTTCGATGTGAATGCCGCGGTGACCCGTATGCCCTCGGTTCCTCTCGACGAGACACTCCGCTCTGCGGCGGGTTTTATCTCGCGGGATCGATCGCTCGGAGTAGTTGCTGCAGAACTGCAGACGGAATTGCTGAATCCGGCAGGGGCGATGCAGGGAGCCGTTGTTGCCGGATTGATTGAAGCCGCTGCTGAGGATCTTGCTGACGAGTTGCTCGGGGGAGATCATCCGTATGTCGTGACGGAAATGGAAGTGCGTTTTCTTGCACAGAATCGGATCGCACCGATCGTGAGCTCAGCGCGTTTCGTCGGTCCGCCATCGGAAGGGTGTATTCGAGTGGATCTGTTTGATGACGATGGAAACGGAAAACGAACAACCTCTGGAGTCGTTCGTGTCGCCCCGAGTCCCAGTTAGGGCTGTTCGCCGGGGGTGGTCATGAAGTGTCTCTCCGGTATCGTCTGACCGGTCGAGGCGCCGCTCAGGCCGCCCGAGAGGATCTCCCCCCGCATGTCGAATGTTCTGTATCGAATTGGTCGCGTCTGCACTCGACGACGTTGGCGTGTTTTATTCGCATGGGTTGCAATCGTCGTTGCGCTCGTCGTGGTTGGAAAGGCCGCGGGAGGAGAATTCGTGGATCGCCTTCAGGTTCCAGGAGTCGAATCACAAAAGGCCGCGAATCTCCTCCTCGAAACTTTTCCGTCCCAAGCGGGCGGATCGATGCAAGTTGTATTCCACATTCCGAATGGAACCAGTTCAGATGAACCCGTTGCGTCAGCGATTGCAGCGTCTCTTGATGCCATGGCTGCAGTACCGCACGTTGTACAGCCCGCTCCCGCACTTCTGAAGCGGGTTTCTAGTGACGGCAAGACTGTTCTGACAACAGTTCAATTCGACGATGAAGTTCGCGTGTTGCCTCATTCGGTGTATTACGAGGTTGTTGCCACGACGGAAGTCGCGACGGCCGCTGGTGTTCAGGTCGAGTTCGGTGGTGAGTTTCCACGTCTGATGGAGCAACCGAGCCTCGGTGGAACTGAAGGAATTGGCCTACTCGCGGCAATGGTGATTTTGATGTTTGCCTTCGGGTCAGTTATCGCGATGGGACTACCGATAGGCACCGCCCTTTTCGGATTGGGCGCAGGTATCGCAGTGATTACCTGCTTGTCGGCATTTGTTGACATGCCGTCAACGTCAGAGATGCTTGCGTCAATGATCGGACTGGGTGTGGGCATCGATTACGCCCTTTTCATCATCACCCGACATCGGGCAGGACTCCATCGCGGTCTTACGGTTGAAGATGCCGCGGGCCGTTCGATTGCTACTGCAGGCCAAGCCGTACTCATTGCGGGTGGAACCGTAGTTATTGCAATCTGCGGTCTCGCTGTTGCCGGTATTCCGATGATCACATTCATGGGAATCGGCGCGGCGATCGTGGTGGCAGTGATGGTGACATCATCACTCACACTTCTTCCGGCGCTCATGGGATTTGCTGGACACAACATCGATCGATTCGGTCTTCCGGGGACAAAGCGCGTCAGCGAAGGCTCGACGACAAACATTGATGGGGAGTACCACGGTTGGGCGCGTTGGGCTCATCATGTTTCCCGTCATCCGGTGGTCTATCTGTTGGTTGGTCTTGTCTTCATGCTCACGTTGGCTGCGCCAATTCTTGATTTGCGGCTTGGCCAGACGGACTCAAGCCAAAGTCCCACAACGTCGACGTTGCGGCGCAGTTACGACCTGCTCGCTCAAGGGTTTGGGCCAGGTTTCAACGGTCCCTTCGTGCTCGCTGTCAATCTTGAAGGAACCACGCTCCCTCCTGAGCAGGTTGTCGAACAACTAAGCGCTGCGGTGTCTGCCGACCCAAATGTGGCCAAGGTTGCTCGCGCAACTGTCGGCCCCGATGGCAAAGCAGCAGTCATTCAGGTCATTGCCAAGAGTGCCCCGCAGGACAAGGCGACAGGTGAACTTGTTTCCCGCCTTCGATCGTCGGTGCTCCCGGATGCTGTGGCCGTAACTGGCGGCGCGGTCTATGTCGGGGGGCAAACTGCGACATTTATTGATCTCAGCAACCGAGTTGCTGATCGTTTGCCGCTTTTCATCGGCTGTGTCGTTGGGCTTTCATTTCTCTTACTGATGGTTGTCTTTCGCTCAATTCTCGTTCCGTTGAAAGCGGCGATTATGAACTTGCTCTCGATTGGTGCGGCTTACGGCGTCATCGTGGCGGTCTTCCAGTGGGGATGGGGAGCGGAACTCTTTGGCGTGCATCAATCGTTACCAATTGTGAGTTTCATCCCGATGTTTATGTTTGCGATCCTCTTTGGATTATCGATGGACTACGAGGTATTCATCCTCAGCCGTATTCGCGAGGAGTACAACCATTCGGGAGATAACACTGAATCGGTCATCGTCGGAATTACGGCGACGGCTCGTGTGATTACGTCGGCTGCACTCATCATGATCTCTGTGTTCATCAGTTTCGTGTTCGGGGGCGAACCGACCATCAAGATGATGGGGATAGGACTGGCGACTGCGGTATTCGTCGATGCCACGATTATTCGAATGGTGCTGGTACCGGCGTCAATGCGCCTCATGGGTAACGCCAACTGGTGGCTTCCAAAGTTCCTTGATCGCCTCATCCCCAATCTCGACATCGAGGGTGAAAGTCGATTGCCGGAGGCGGAGTACGAGCACGGGGCAAGAGCGAGGTAATTGTCGGTCAGCCGCTTCCGGCGGAACCGACCCTACGCTGGGACTTCTTTAGGAGGATCATGGGCGACATATGGAGCGGGAACGTCGATAGCGCGCAGAAGTTGCCCCTGTTGCTGTGCATGGTCACGTTTATCGCCACATTCGTAGTCACTCGAATTGTCGTCCGGATGATTCGTTCGGGTCGTGGACCCTTCAAGGACAACACCGTCGGTGGCGTGCATATCCATCACGTTGTCCCCGGGCTGTTCCTGATGATCGCCGGCGGATTGTTAGCCATTGGCGGAATCGGAACGGGTTGGGACAACTTCGCAGGTGTCATCTTCGGTATGGGCCTGGCGCTCGTCCTCGACGAGTTCGCACTGATTCTCCATCTGCAAGACGTGTACTGGGAGGAGGAAGGTCGACTCTCGGTTGATGCAGTGTTCGTGCTTGCAGGGGTGATGTTCCTTCTACTCGTTGCTGATTCACCTTTCGGAATCGACGTTGATCGAAATCAGTCACATCTTCGGATTGCCCTCCTGGTACTCATCGCTCTTGATCTCGTGATGGCTGCGATTTGTGCAGCGAAGGGAAAATTGGGAACAGCCGTGGCGGGGGTCGCTGTTCCACTCTTTGCTTACGTCGGGGCTCTGCGTGTTGCTCGTCCAGATTCGCCATGGGCCAAGCGCTCTTATGGAAAGCATCCGCATCGAATGGAGAAGTCGAAGAGGCGTGAAGCTGAGTTCGATTCTCGCTGGCGAACCAAGATCTCTCGATTCCAGGATTTTGTTGCTGGGACTTTTGTTGGCGAAGATTCTTGATGCTGATGCGTCGAAGTCGGTGGCTAGTTTGCACGGCCACTGTTGCTTTGATTGCGACGTTTGTCATCGGATGCGGAAGCTCAAGCAGTTCCCTCACTGATACCTCGGAATCGACGAGTTCATTAGCAACTATCGACACTGCGTCTTCAACGACATCTGCAGTAGTCACGACCGTTACTCCAGCCCCGAATCCGCAAATAGTCAATTTCATTGATTCGTCTCGGCCGGTTGTGAGCAACGGGCAAACAATCTCAAAGACTCGGGCTCTTCCGACAACGGTGTGGCGACCAAGTCGCGCGGGAGTCTTTCCCCTCGTCGTTTTCGCCCACGGATATCGGCTCGGTCCGCCGGGCTACGCGCGTTTTTGTGCGGCACTTGCAGAAGGCGGTTACATCGTTGCTGCGCCGTCATTCCCATTGGCCGACGAGTCCCGCGGAAACGGGCTGAACCGTGACGACATCCCCAACGAAGCCCTCGATGTTGCATTCGTGATCGCAGCGTTACGGTCAAGCACGACCGGTCCCCAGATAGCCCCGGGACCGGTTGGCGTTGCTGGACATTCCGACGGCGCCGATGTCGCGCTGATAGTTGGCTACCAGCAGGGTTATGCCGATTCCGCGGTTGGCTCCGTTGTGGCAGTTGCACCGGATGCGTTCACAGGGAAACTTGCAACGAATCGCCCATCGTTGCTTCTTGTCCATGCGGATTCTGATGCAACCGTCCCTTATTCAGAAAGCGTCCAAGTCTTTACACACGTTCCGGGGAACCGAACGTTTCTTACTTTGATCGGCGCCGATCATCTACCGCCTATCGCCGGCAATACGGTGTGGACATCGGTGCTCGACGGTGCTGTTCTCACGTTCTTCGACGCGACACTGAAGAACGTTCAGACATTGTCGTCAGCACAAACATTGATAGGAACGCTCGGTCATTCCAAGATACAAATCGGTTCATGAGGTTGAAACTGTGTCGTTGATTCAGACGTTGTAGTCAACGACCACAGGAGCATGATCGCTCCAGCGTGTGTCGTATGAGGGTGCTCGATCGACGCGAGCGTTGCTTGCGAGCTTTGCGAGTTGAGGGTTGACGATCTGATAGTCGATTCGCCAGCCAGCATCGTTATCAAATGCTTTTCCGCGATAGGACCACCACGAATAGGGGCCGGCCTCATCGGGGTATGCCGAGCGAACCACATCGACCCAATCGAGTTCGTCGAACCAAGAAGTGAAGTACGCCTGTTCTTCGGGCAGGAAACCGGCGCAACCAATGTTGCCCTTCCAGTTTTTAAGGTCGGCTTCTCGATGGGCGACATTGAGATCGCCGGTAAAGACAACGTGACGGCCATCGGCTCGGAGCTCGGTGAGCCGTTCGGTTGCCGCATCGAACCAGGCCAACTTTTCTTTCATCTTTGCCGGAGATGTTTCGTCGCCAGTATGGGCATACGCGGAGATAACTGTGAATGGCTTGCGTTTACCGGTCTTGATGTCGGCTTCGATCCAGCGGCCCTTGTCGGCGAAGGAAGCGGAATGCTCGCCGCTTCGGGAATCGGTGATCGGAAGTCTGCTGGCCACTGCCACGCCAGCGCGGCCCTTGACCGAGCATTCGGCGTGCACGATGTTCCAGCCCTCTCCCATCAGGCCGGCGACGAGCTCGTCGGGGGCCCGCACTTCTTGGAGGGTGACCACATCGGGCTCGCTCTCGGCGAGCCAGTCGTGCATGCCCTTGCGGGTGGCGGCTCGGAGGCCATTGACGTTGACAGTTGCGATTCTCAGCACCCGCCGATCGTGTCACGTTCTGAGTTCGGACTGGTGCGTCCCGGTCGCTAGTCTCAGGGGATGACTTCACGTGGAATCAAGGTGTTCATCGCGGCCCTCGCCCTGAGCGCTGCAGTCGTGTCCGGTTGCTCGAGTGCAAAGAAGCATCAGACCCCCATTACTGGGTCAATTCCGCCGGCCACGATGGCAACAACGACGACGACTGCTGGATCGGGTTCGACCACCACGGTGATGGGCACGATGTCGGGTGCGTCGAGTTCACCGACGACCGCTGCGAAGTAAGTCGCCGACTGGGGCTTTCCGTCTCCCTAACTGAATGTGGCGTCGGTCACGCCAATGAGGAAGAGTGTCGCCATGGCGACCAATCGCAATCCTCATGCTGGAACTCCATTCACCGATGATGATGCGTCGATCGCTCTCGCTCTTGAGGATGTCTGCGTTCCGGCATTGATGTGTTCGCTGGTGCACATGACTGGCGATCCATCGTGGATCCGTGGAGACATACGTCCGCGTTTCGCGCTACTGAATAACTACGAGAGCGGATTGACCGCCGAGGAACAGGCCGAGGTTCGCCAACGAGCAGTTCCTGCCATTGCACGTTGGCGTGATGCGGGTTGTCCTGAACCTGTTGTTCCTTCACCGGAACTTGTGAAAGAACTCATGGATTTCATGGCTGCTGCACCCGTAAATCCTGATGTGGTCGAAATGTTTGCTGACGATCTTCATTTTGATGGTGCCGACAGCGGCGCGATTACGTGGAAAGACGAAATACCGTCCGATGTCCGCGACGCGTTCCACGTTGTCGTGATCGGTTGCGGTGAGTCCGGACTGCTGACGGGAATCCGTCTCGATCAGGCCGGCATTCCTTACACAATTGTTGAGAAGACCGAGGGTCCAGGTGGCACTTGGCGCGATAACCGCTACCCAGGTGCGCGCGTCGATATCGGCAGTCACTTTTACTGCTACTCCTTTGAGCCGTCAGATCATTGGAGCGAATACTTCTGTCGGCAGCCGGAACTTCGCGATTACTTCGAACGTGTCATGCGTAAGTACAACGTCGATGAAAAGTGTCGATTCAATACCGAAGTAGTTGAAGCAGTGTGGAATGAAGAATCGTCAACATGGTCAGTTGAGGTTCGCACCGCCGATGGTTCCACGGATGTCATCGTCGCAAATGTGATTGTGAGCGGAACCGGTGCATTGAATGCTCCTCGTATGCCCGACATCCCGGGTATGGACGATTTCAAGGGTCCGTCGTTTCACTCGGCGCGGTGGCCTGAAGGCCTTGATCTCGCTGGAAAACGAGTTGCTCAGGTGGGTGCAGGAGCGAGTGGTTTCCAAATTGCTCCGACCATCGCTGACGAGGTTGAGCATCTCGATATTTTCCAACGCACCGCACAATGGATGTTCCCGAACATGAACTATCACCGGGAGGTTCCCTCGGGTGATGCGTGGGCGATGCGTCACCTTCCGTTTTACGCGCGATGGTTCCGATTCCTCATGTTCTACCCAGCCTCAGGTCTGAGCATTGAGGGCTCACGTGTTGATCCGACCTGGCATGACCCCGAGGGCAGGTCGATCAGTAAAGCCAGTTTCGAACGGCGCACCGTGTTTGAAGGATGGATCACGAGTCATCTTGAGGGTCATCCTGATCTCATCGAAAAATCGATGCCCCATTACCCGCCTTCCGCCAAGCGAATGCTCCAGGACAACGGGTCCTGGCTGAAGTGTTTGTTGAAGCCAAATGTCGAACTCATTCGCACCGGCATTGAACGTGTCACCGCTAATGGAGTCGTGACTGAAGACGGTGAAGTTCATGAGGCCGATGTCATCATTTATGCAACAGGTTTCCGTCACAACGATTACTTGTTCCCGATGTCGATTATCGGTCGCGACGGAATTTCGCTTCGCGAACAGTTTGGTGAAGAGCCCACTGCCTATCTCGGCATTTCGATTCCGAACTTCCCGAATCTCTTTTGCCTCTACGGTCCCGGCACGAATCTTGCCCATGGCGCCAGTTTGATTTTCCAATCCGAATGTCAGGTGAATTACGTGATGAGCGCGATTCACGCACTACTCACAACTGGCAAACGGGCGATGGAGCCGAAGATCGAAGTGCATGACAAGTACGTTGCCACGTACGAATCAGAAATCAGCCAGATGGTGTGGGCTCATGAAACGGTGAAGTTCTCCCATTTCAAGAACAAAGACGGCAAGATCTATACCCTCTCGCCATGGCCGATTCCCGACTATTGGGCGTGGACCCGCGGCATTACTTCCGACGACTACGACTTCGCGTAACGCCAGTAGTCGCCCTTCAAAGTTACCGACGGGTACTCCAAATCCAGGCAAAGACAAGGTCAATTACTTCTGTAGTGAACTGAATCTCGGTGCTTTTTCGCTGACACTCGTTGCTGTGGCTCAAGGCGGGCTGCGGGGAAGGGGAGTTGCGACATGAGAGTTCGAATTCGGACGAGCGCGATTGCTTTGATTTCAGTATTGGCAGTGCTGATCGCATCGGTAGTCACGATGACAGCGGTTGGTGGAGGTGCCGCGAGTGCAGCATCAGCTCCAACTCTTGGAACACCAGTAACGATCAAAGTGGTGGGTAACCATTTGGTGAATGCGACTGGCCAGACGGTTCGACTTCTCGGAGTGAATCGATCGGGAAGTGAATACGCGTGTGCCCAGGGCTGGGGATTGTTCGATGGACCAATTGATGCGGCGTCAATTGCGTCAATTGCATCTTGGAATGTCAATGCTGTTCGACTCCCATTGAATGAGGATTGCTGGCTCGGCATTAACGGGGTAAATGCCGCTTATTCAGGGATCAACTATCAGAATGCGATTGCTGGATACGTGAAGTCACTTCACAACGCGGGGATGGCAGTTGTACTTGACCTTCACTGGAACGCTGCCGGAACAACGCTGGCCACGAGTCAGCAACTCATGGCTGACGCTGACCATGCACCGGCGTTTTGGACATCAGTGGCGACTGTCTTTAAGGCAGATCCCGGAGTCATTTTTGACCTTTACAACGAACCTCACGATATTTCTTGGTCATGTTGGCGAGACGGTTGCATGACCTCCGGGGGATGGCAGGCCGCCGGAATGCAATCACTTGTGAACGCGGTCCGATCAACGGGAGCAAGGCAACCGATCATGGTGTCGGGCCTTAATTGGGCGGGTGATCTCTCAGCATGGAATACGTGGGTCCCTAATGACCCACAGAAGCAGCTCATCGCTGACCTGCACCTGTACAACTTCAGTCAGTTCAATACGCAGGCATCATGGGATCAGTCAGTAGCTCCGACGGCGGCTCTCTTCCCAATTGTCGCTGGTGAGATTGGAGAAACAGATTGCGCACATGGGTTCATCGATTCCCTTATGAACTGGTTTGACGGAAAGGGAATTTCATACATGGGTTGGACCTGGGATGCGGCTGGTGGGTGGTCGTGCACAAATGGTCCCTCGTTGATCTCGGACTATTCGGGAACTCCGACTGGTTTCGGTGTCGGATACCGAGATCACCTCGCTGCGCTCGCTGGGGGAACTGCAGCGACAACAACCAGCACGAGCCGGCCTGTGTCGACGACAACGACTGCACCACGTACAACAACGACGACGATGCCCACGAGTACGACGACAACGCCTTCATCAACTGGAGTAGGAAAAGCAATCGTTCGCTACCGGGTTGTTAATGCTTGGCCAGGTGGACTTCAAGCATCGATTGACATCACGAATACGGGGACCTCGTCGATCGGATCCGTATCTGCACCCTGGAGTCTCAAGTTTCAACTTCCATCCGGTGTGACGATGTCGAGTTTGTGGAATGCAGACTGGACAACATCACTCGCTGGGTCGAGTCAGTCGATTGTTGCGACCGGTCCTTCTTGGCATAGGTCGATAGCGCCGGGGGAAACCTGGTCAGTTGGCTATGTCCTTCAAGGTTCAGCGATTCCGACATCGTGCTCGTTGAACTCTGCAACGTGTGTGTTCACTATCGGCTGAAGACGCAGATTCGTAGAACCGGTGAGTACCGCGCAGAAGTCACGCGCAGTACTCACCGGTGTGCGACGATTCTTCGACAACAAGTTGAGGAGTGATATTGGCTGTGTTCGGTGGGAACTCGAGACGTCATGCAACGAGCGATTTCGTTTTTCTGCGTGGCCCACGGCTTCGACGCCGTGAACTCGGAACCATTTTCCGCGTCGGGCGCGAACTCCTTCATGGATTCCGGCGACTCCACTTCGTCGGACCATGTGTCACGGTTTTTGGATCTGCTCGACTTGCAGAGACGGAACCTGCATATGTGATGGCTCGGTCGACTGCTGCCCGACTCGGTGAACTTGGTTTCACAATCATGAGTGGGGGAGGGCCGGGAGTCATGGAAGCGGCCAATCGCGGGGCGAAGGATGCCGGTGCGATGAGCGTGGGTTGCACAATCGAATTACCGAATGAGCAATCATCGAATCCGTACCTTGATCTCGAAGTTTCGTTCGATCATTTCTTTATCCGCAAAGTGATGCTGGTGAAGTACTCGTACGCCTTCGTCGTCATGCAAGGCGGTTTCGGCACAGGTGATGAAATGTTCGAAGCCCTCACGCTCATTCAAACAGGAAAGATCGAGCAGTTTCCTGTTGTACTGATGGGGGTGGAGTACTGGGCGGATCTCGTCGAGCAACTCGAGGAGATGGTCGAGGCAGGGATGATTTCGAGAAGTGACTTAGAACTCCTCATTGTCACCGATGACCCTTCGGAAGCGGCTTCCTACATCCACGAGCACACTGTGCAGCGGTTTGGATTGGCCAAGCGGCTCAGACCCCTGCGAGTGCTTGGGGAGCCAGCAACGAAACCTCGCCGGGGATGAATCTGGTTGCGAACTATGCGTGAGGCCCCCTTAGTGGCCGTGGGGACCGACCATGAATGAGGCAGACTGGGGGGCACGACCTCGCACCCGAGGCGTTCCTCAGACGGGTAGTTATGAACATCCTGGTGATCGGAGCAGGCGGTGTTGGCGCATCGATGGCGTCTATCGCTGAAGATCGTCCCTTCTTTTCAACATTCACGCTCGCGGATATTTCCTTTGATTCCGCCCAGCACGCAATCGATGAGCTTGATGATCCGGGGCGGTTCCGGGCGGCAGCCATCGATGCTCGCAGTGAGGCTGACATCGTCGCGTTGATTACAGAGACAAAAGCCGACATCGTGGTTAATGCTTGCGATCCGCGATTGAACGAACCGATCTTCAACGCCTGTTTCACTGCCGGCACGAATTACATCGATATGGCGATGAACCTCAGTGAGCCGCACGTGACCGACCCCTACAATCAGGTTGGTATTCCGCTTGGCGCAGCGCAGCTCGCGGCCGATGAGGCGTGGCGAGAAAAAGGGTTACTGGCGATCGTCGGGATGGGAGTCGAGCCGGGTCTGTCCGATATCTTTGCCCGCTACGCCGCAGATCATCTCTTTGACACGATTGATGAAATCGGAATTCGAGACGGTTCAAATCTTTCAATCGACGGGTACGACTTCGCCCCGACATTCTCGATCTGGACCACCATTGAAGAATGCTTGAATCCGCCCCTTATCTGGGAAAAGGATCGCGGATTCTTTACGACCGAATGTTTTAGTGAACCTGAAGTCTTCAACTTCCCTGCGGGAATTGGTCCGATCGAATGCGTCAACGTCGAACACGAGGAAGTTCTCCTTGTTCCGCGAGAAGTTGATTGTCGCCGAGTCACATTCAAGTACGGCTTGGGCGCAGAGTTCATCGATTGGCTCAAGACATTCGCATATCTCGGACTCGATTCCACAGAAAAAATCAAAGTCGGCGATGCACGAGTTGCGCCCCGTGATGTTTTGGCTGCGCTGTTGCCGAACCCCGCCGAACTCGGTCACCTCATGCACGGAAAGACGTGCGCAGGGACCTGGGTTCGCGGAACATTCGATGGGGCACAGCGGGAGGTGTACCTGTATCACGTGGCCGATAACGAAACGACAATGCGTGATTGGGGTTCACAAGCAGTGCTGTGGCAAACGGCAATTTGTCCCGTGGTCGCAATAGAACTTCTTGCTAGTGGGGGTTGGGTAGGGACTGGAGTTCGTGGCGCCGAGGCATTCGACGCCGCTCGCTATCTGAATCTGCTCGGCGAATACGGCTCACATCACGGCATTCTTGAAATGGGCCCAGGTCTGTGGCCGAGTCCGAAGTCCACGGGGCAGCCCGGCTGGGATCGGCCTGTGAAGCGAGCAATCAAGCCCTAGAGCAACGGTCCACACCCAAGGGGAGACAGGGATTGTGGGTTTTTCTCGGCCGAGGCGAAAAAAAGTGTGACTGGGACCGTTGACGGTGGCTCCTCCCTTCTGAGATCGCATGGTGCGGTCCGGGAAGGAAGCAATGACCAGAAACCGTCGAACCCGCCGCACGATCATTTTGACCGCGATCTTCGTCCTCCTCCTTGCCGGAGTCGTGGGCGAACTTGCCTTCGGTGATCGGGGTGGCATCAAGACTGCCGAAGCGCAAGACGTGAGCGGGGCCATGCCCTCAACTGACATCGATTGGAACGAATTGGCGAACGGCGGCGGCATGATTGATGTTTCCGCCAATGTTACGACGGAGCGCGAAAGTGATGCGACGTCATCGACATCAACTGTGTCGGATCAGCGCGGTTCCACCCCCGACGCCGAGAGTGGAAATTCAACCGGACGAGTGAGCCCGCAACCAGGAATTGTTGGCAGCGCTCCGGTCCCCGGTGTTGTCGTTACCATGCCTGAGCGTGAGGTAACAGCTGAGGAACCGGGAACCGCTCCGGTTCCGTCGTCTGACAGTGGTGCGCCCAGTGAGGGCTGTGGCCACGCACATGGTGTCGATGACCATGCAGTCGAACATTCTGAACACCACGCCGAGCGCGAAGCCGTATCCCATGGTCATGATGAGGAGGCGCACGAAGACCATCGCTCAAACTCATAGTCATGAGTGCTGGTGACGTCTTTCACCGCCAGTGCAGTCAGTTCAGTGATGGAGACCCGGAGAATTCTCCGGGTCTCGTCGCGTGGAACTGCGGATGGGCGTCAGGGAGCGAAAGCAGCACTGAATTTTTCGCGTCCACATAAAAAAGTTTTCAAAATGTGTGACTGGTGAAGATCTCGTGGACTCTTCCATTCGAGGTCGCATCGTGCGACCGGAGAGGAACCACATGAAGAACTCACGCAATGTTGTACTCGGAGCAATCGCAGTCTTACTTGTTGGCACACTTGCACTTGCAGGATTTCTTGCAACGAGATCGTCCACTTCATCTACGGAGTCAAACGCTTCCGAAAACGTTCGGTCAGCGTCGTCCCGTACGAGTCAACGTACAACTGGAGTGAACGCGGCAGACTTGAACACAAGCACCGCCGCATCTGGTCTCGCGCGAGCAGCTGACGGGTCTTCTTCGAGCGATTTTGGGTCGTCGAACCCGCCATCGGGGGATTGGACCTCGGCTCCTGCACCAAGTTCGGAGACGCCGGAAACCGGAAGCTCGTCGACTGGCGGCACATCGTCGCCATCGAGTGACCGGGGAGTATGGGGACCAGCTGTCCCTATCGTCCCCGACGGTGGCGTTGCCGGGTTTGCTGCAGGCCCCACGCTCTCCTCGCCGATCTGGACGTGTGGCTCCAAGGTCATTGTTTCGATTACGGCGGAGGACCCCAATGGTGTCGTCAGTGTCTGGGGCTCCTATTACATAGACGGTTCGAAGCACAGCTTCACGGCAGCGACACCAGGGAGCAATGTTTGGTCCGCCACGATTTTGAATTGGTCTTTTCGCCCAGTTACGGGCTTGGTCGTCTACGCCAAGGATGGCCTGGGAAACAATTCAAGCCTTTCTGTGGCGACGCTCTGCGCCTGATGAACGGAGGGGAGTCACGTGGAAAGAAAAGAGCTGACGAGGGGGGTGGGTGATGAGCGAACTATCGTTTGCGCCAATGGATGGGGCTCGAAACTCGAGCAGGTCGATGGCATCGGCGACGGATGCCGAGTTGGTCAACGCCTGCGGATCGGGCGATCAGGATGCCTTCGCCCATCTCTACGATCGCTACAGCGATCGAGTCTTTTCCTTCTGCCTCACGCTGACTCGAGATCGCGGGCTGGCCGAAGATGCCATGGCGGACACGTTTGTAACGGCGTGGCAGCGAATGAACCAATTGCGCGACCCCAACCAAGTTCGGCCTTGGCTCTTCGCAATTGCCAAGAACCGGGTCTCGCGTCTGGGAGTGAAGTCTTCTCGCCAAGTCGCAGTCGATCCATCGGGGACCGAGATGCGTAGCGCATTCGATCTTGATCAGTCGGCACCTGAAACAGAGGTTTCCGATGCGATGGGAGGCGATGCCGCGGTAGCCCTCGTTTGGGAAGCTGCTGAAGGACTCAATGAGAACGAGCGCGCCGTTCTTGAGCTTTCTGTCAGGCAAGGGGTCGAGGGGGACGAGCTTGCGAGTGCACTGGGCGTATCGCGCCATAACGCAAACGTCATCGCTTCGAGAATGCGGCAGAATCTTGAGAGGTCGATTGGGGCGCTCTTTCTTCTCCGCTACAACGATGATGGCTGCGTTGAGTTTTCGAACCTTGTTGCAGATTGTTCTGGTTCTCTCACGCCGCTTTGGCGGAAGCGAATTTCGCGCCACGCCGATGCGTGTGTGGTTTGCTCGAAGAAGCGTGCGCCGAAGGCGTTGGCAGTGTTCGGCGAGTCGCCAGCAAGCGCGGCGCCGATCTCCGCTCGCACGCAAATTCTTGCGTCGCTCCCGGTTACTTCCGATGGTCTTCCGAAATTCGATACGAGTTCGTTCAGGGCAGGCCGGAACGGATTCCCGACCGGTGGCGGAACTCTTCGCCGCTTACTCATCGGTCTTGGTGTTGCGATCGTGGCCATTGCTGTGCTCACAATGACTACGATTCAGGTAACCGGAGTCAGTGGCGGGTCTTCGCGTCCTCGAGTGGCTTCTTCGGCGAACTCGGCAGCGCAGGTCGTGGATACGACGATTTCGCCTGTTGTGGGATCGGATGGCTCAACCACGATTCAGACGACACAGCGTTCCGGCGCGATGACCGATACATCAGCTAATCAGGGAGTGGCAGGTACAAGTTCAACGGCGAATCAAACCTCAACGATTCAGCGTGACACCACAGCGCCGAAGATTACGTCGGTGTCGTTGACCGCTCAGTCTCTCGTGTCGTCCGCAATTCAATGCTCATCGGTTGGAACCCGAACTTCGGTTCTTACGGTGATGGCGACCGACAATGTTGGAGTCGTATCTGGACAAGCGACGATTGGAGTGAGTGGAGGCGGCGGTTCACTGGTGTTGTCAGGATCCGGTGGAACGGTCAAAACGACAATCGGTCCTTTTCTGAGTACCGGATCGTTCTCAATCATTCAGATCTCTGTCGTTGATGCTGCCGGCAATCGAAGCGCAGTCTGGCCGAATCCGATCTCAGGTGGAATCACCTGCTGACGGGTAGGCCGCTATCGCCGGCGGTACACAGTCGTAGGGGTGGCAGTTTTCATGACCCCGAGTCCGTCGAGGACGCAAAGAACCCAGTGCAGTTCGCGCTGAGATTCAGGAACGGCTTGGTCAGATCCGCGCTGGTCGTAAACGAACACCATTCCGAAGCCATTCCGAGATCGGTCAACCCATGGGTAGAACCCATAGGCGCCATTTCCACTCGTGACGACTCCCACGTCGTCGGCGGTGACGACATCCCGCCAAGTTCCTAGTCCGTAGGTGGGAATGCCGGTGGTCCGGACGGCAGAGTCGGCGCTTGTGTTGATGCCAACAACTGAATCAGTTTCCATCTCAAGCGCTGAATGTTCGGAGAGAACCTGAACGCCGTTTAGGGAACCTTTGTTGAAGATCATTTCGACGAATGTTCCATAATCGGACATGGTGGATTCCGCAGAAGCAGCAGGAACAGGATTCGATTCGGTGGGGTAATAGTTCCCGTCGAAGCGCGTGTGTTTCATTCCGAGAGGAAGACCGATGCGAGATTCAAATGCTTTTTCGAATGATTGCTTGGTAACGACTTCAATGATTCGACCGGCAACAGAAAAACTGGTGTTTCCGTAGGAAAATTTCGTTCCAGGTGGGTAGGATGCTTTCTGAGTTGCAACTTCGTCGACGCATTCAGCGAGTGAAAGTTGTTGCTCCCAGATGCAGTTCGCTTGAGCAATTCCAGCGGTATGCGAAAGGAGCTGGCGGATCGTCGCTGATCGGACTGGTTCAGTGAAGTTCGGTAGGAATTTCGAAACGGGATCGTCAAGCGAGACTTTCCCATCGTCGACGAGAGTCATCATGGTCGCAGCGGTAAGCCATTTACTGGCCGATGCAATCGGAATGACTGTTTCGCTGGTGTACGACCCATAGAAAGTGTTGCGGTAGCTAGTGCCATTTGCTACGACCAGTAACCCAGCCCCGTCCAGATGTTCACTTGCGACTCTGAGAGTCATTGCCGAATCGATTTCGGAAAATGTTGACGGACTTTTCGACTTCGACGAGTGAGACGTCGAACCACATCCAACGGCGACAAGGCTAAACGCCAAGATCATCAGGATCACGAAACGTCGCATTTCCGTGATGGTCGAATGGAGGCGAGATGTCGGGTCGATGTGCCGAGTCTTATCGCTCGCCGCCGTTATGAGGGGCCGCCTGCGATCGTTGTCGAAACAGGAATGGTGGAGGTGGTTGTCGATCCTGATGAATTGGCGCCAGGGAGCACAGGACACCCACTTTCATCGAGCGTTAGCTCCCCGCGCCCTTGGGCCCCATTAGGGGGTGTTCCGGGCAGACCGTTCGGAACGCCGTTGCTCTGTTGTCTATTCGGAAGACCTCCGGCGGGAGGACCACCGTTTTGATTCTGAGCCCCTTGTGGCATTTGAGGAAGGTTGCTGCACTTCGAAAGGTCGAATTGTTGGGGGCCACCGAAGGCTCCGCGACCTCCACTCATCGACATCGAAGCCCATTGGCTATTGACAGTGTCTCTGAATTCGTGGCCACCGAAAGCGAAGAGTGCAATCAGCGCGACCACACCGATTACCGCGGGCATGCGCGTGAAGAGCCATGCAACTAACAGCGCGATTGCACCGAGAGCGGGAAGATAAAAACGAACGGTGCTGTAGACAGGTTGTGACATTGCGCCGCCTGGCAGTGCGCCGCCACCAAATCCGCCGCTGCCACTGGGCCTGCCGCCCCCCATATTCGCGGTCCACTCGTAGGCGGCATAGGTGGCCCACGTTGCTGCCCAAGCGAAAACGAGGAAGATCCCGACCCAACGGTCGATCGTTGTCGCCGAGATGGCAGTCGCTGTGGTTTCGGTGTCGGATTTCACGAGTTCTGTGTTGCCAGTTGTTTCTTCTGATCGAACTCGAAGTGCGTGCATGATTTGGAACCCAACGAGGACAACAATTGCAAGAAGCCCGACCACGAAGATGGGCATCGCTTGCCACAATCTACTGGGCATGATTCTGAAATTGTCCGGGACAGCGCTTGTTGAAAATTGAACGGTGCTTGCGTTGTAACCGGTAGAGAACGGACCATCGAAAACGACGGCGTTGTAGACGAGTGATGCAATCAGCGGCGGAATCGATGCGATCGCCCACCAAATGAGTGTCGACAAACCGAGTTTCCACTTGGGGCGTAAACAGACGGCGAGTGCGAAGAGCGAAGCAACGCCGAGAACCACAATGTTTGTGTATCGAACGAAGGTAGCGAGGCCGAAGGTCAGGAAGGCGAGTGCACCGACAATCGAACGAGCCCGATGGCTTCGGTCGAGAGCGACGACGCTCCAAATGAGTAGGCCGAGTCCGACAGCTACGAGGGATGCATCGGTGAATGTCGGCATCGTTGAGCGCCAGGCCATCACCATGGCCAAAGCAGTTGAACAATAAGCGCCGATAGCAAACGTTCCGCCCCAGCGCCCGAGCCATCGGCGAGCACCGAACCAAAGAGCGAGACACGCGAGCGCTCCATAGAAAAGGGGAGCGAGCCGAAGTGCTCCGGCTTCGTCAAAGCCGACGGCAAGGAATGGATACCCGGGATTCTTTTCGCTCACCCATGTTCCGTTGTCATTTTGATGCCACTGCATGATGCCGCCACCGAGCGACGTTTGTTGAAGTGTTGTCGAGAGCGCGTCATATTGACTTTGGTCAAGTGTGATGTTTCCGTCTTCGAGTGCTGCGATTGACGCCCGATACGCATAGGGGTCGGGTTCGATCATCTTCTCTGGTTGACTCAGGACAATCGCTGAAAACGCGACGAAGAAAAGCACAGCGATGATCGCTGGTAACCAACGTGTGGCGATCTGACGATTCGTGGGAGGAGCCAGATCGTTTGACGGGACGGGCGTCTCAAGGGGCGAGGATTCACCGCTAGTTGGGTTACTCAACGGTCTCTCCCCGTGTTCACACAAATGGTCCTCTCTTCTTAGATCACAAAGGTGAGGAAGAGGTGAGAATCAGCGGTCGCTCGGTGTCATGATTTAGTCATGCTTATTGCTCAAATCTCTGATCTTCACGTTGCCGAGGATGACAACTTCATGCGCCGGTTTGTCGATGCCAATGAAAAACTTGGGACGGCAGTTGCGTTTATTAATTCGATGACTCGCCGTCCCGACGTTGTCATCGCTACAGGTGACCTCACCGACCATGGGCGTCCCGAGCAATACGAGCTCCTCAAGGAGATCCTCTCGCAGCTCGAAGTCCGGTTGCTTCTTATCCCTGGAAACCACGATGAGCGCGAACCATTTCGGGAGATGGCACATTCAATGGGAGCGTCGTATCTCCCAGCTGAAGGTCCTCTTCACTATGTGGTGGACGACCTTCCGGTGCGTTTGATCGGCCTCGACTCAACTCGCGATGGTCACCATGACGGTGAATTCGATACACCACGTTTGGCATGGCTCGACCATGTGCTCGGACAGGAGCCAGAGCGGCCAACGCTTCTCTTTCTGCATCACCCGCCGTTCGAGACCGGAATCTGGTGGATGGACAGCATCGGCCTTTCAGGAGCGAAAGAATTTCGCGATGTTGTTACGCGTCATCCTCAAGTAAGGCGAATTATTTCGGGACACTTGCATCGCCCGATCGAAACAAATTGGTCGTCAACAGTGGTTTCGTGTTGTCCGAGTACGACGCACCAGACCCAATGCAACCTCGACCCCGATCACCAGCCCGTTATGGCGGCAGAGACTCCTGCACTTCAACTGCATTGGTGGAATGGCGAAGCGTTCGTGAGCCACACCACACCCTTCGAGCCCTCGGCGGGCGAAATCAATATGGCCGCGCTGATGTCTGATTGGCCATCGGCTCGCGATCGAATCCGCCAAGGAGCGCCCTTTGAGAAGGGTGGAGCGCTCGGCTGAACCGCCGTTGAATTGGATTTACGGGGGATTTGACGTGAATTTGGGCGATGAACTCACCTAACTCTCACCTCGGTAGGTAATTCTTGAGTCGTGCCACCTTCGAAACATCCCTCGGCAACGCGACCGCGTCGGTGGCGCGTTGTCGGTGTTGTGGTCGCGTTATTGGCCCTTACTGCCTCGGGGCTCTTTGTTGCCTTCCGACCCGGCTTGGGAGGCTCAGGTTCCGCCAGTGTCTCTCCTGACGCAGCAGCGATGTCCGTCAGCCCTGACGCCCCGCCACCGACGACAGTCCTTCCAACGATCACAGACTTCGTCACTCCAGATGCACCGTCAGCAGTTGGGGTCAGGACGATGACGTTCACTGATCTCACTCGAACGACCCCAGCTCGTGGTGATCGTGAAACGTCGATGACGCGACCGCTCACCGTCACGGTTCGTTACCCAACGCCAGGGATGACGGGCGAAGAGGAATTCCCTGACGCTCCTGCATATGAGCCGGCGCCGCTGATCTTGTTTGCACATGGATTTGATATCTCTTCCCAGCGGTATTCATCATTGCTCCACGATCTCGCTGCATCGGGATTTGTAGTTGCCGCCCCAGAGTTCCCAATGTCAAGCACCGTGTTCGACGGAGCACCTGATGAATATGACATTCCAGAACAAGCTCGAGATCTTTCGTTTCTCATCACCGCAATGACTGGCCCTGATGCGCCATCAGAGTTAGCGGAAATGATCGCTGCAGGGCCGGTGGGACTTGTTGGTCATTCAGATGGAGCGGTCACTGTGTTGCTTGCCGGGTATGCGCCTCGGTATGCCGACAGTCGTGTTGCGGCCGTCGTTGCAATTTCAGGGGACTTCGACACGTTTGGTGGTGAATGGTTTACGACCAGTGATCCACCGCTGGTAGCGATCCATGGGGAATTCGATGAAATCAACCCGTTTGAGAGTTCCGAGATGTTGGTTGGAAATGATCCGGGTTCAGCGATGCTGGTTGGGGTCGAAGGCGCATCGCATCTCGGCGCAGTAACCAATCCAGAGACCGAGCCGGCAGTCGCTCGATTAATCGCGTTCAATTTCCGCTGGAGATTGGGTGGATCGGCAGATGCCATGACGCAGACCTACGCCACGGCGTCAACTCCGCCGCTAGAACTTGTCTTCAGTCACGACTGACGCTTAACGAACGCTCCATTAATGATTTCGTAGACAACATCGGCACGCGTGATGGCGTCTACGTCGTGAGCGAGAATCACGGTGGTTCGATTCTGACGTGAACTGATGATTTCGTTGATTACTGACGCGCGGAGTTCAGGCTCAAGATGTTCTGCTGCTTCATCGAGTATGAGGATCGGGGAGTCGGAAAGCACTGCGCGAGCGATCATCAGTCGTTGACGCTCGCCGCCACTGAGTAAATCGCCATTGGCACCGATCGGTGCGTCAAGGCCGCCGGGTCGAGCATCGAGAAACGGCTGAAAACCGGCGATCCTGCATGCCTCAAGGAGTTGGTCTTCCGAAGCGTCTCCGTCACCGACCAGCAGGTTGTCGCGGATTGTTGTGTCGAAGACATGGTCATCTTGCATGACTGCAGCGATGCAGGGGCGAGCCAGGTCTCGAAGATCGGTGGTTTGGCTGCCCCCGATCGAAAGAGTTCCTTCGCGGCAGGGGAGAAGCCCTACGAGAAGGTGCAAGAGGGTGGATTTCCCCGTGCCTGATGGCGCAGCGATGGCAACAGTTGTTCCAAAAGGGATGGTGATCGAGGCGTTTTGAAAGACAGGTGATTGCTCTCCGTACGAGAACGAAAGATTGGATATCTCGATCTCTGGATTCGCTGGTATGTCCCTGATTGACGGCTGTTCTGTTCTAACTGCTGGAGCAGCGAGCGCTGTCGAGTTAGCCATGAAAAGAATTCGGCTCGCGGCGGCATCGGTCTGTGACTGAAAGTCAGGAGCGGCGAGCAGCGGGCCAAGTGCTTCAAACGAGGCAAGCGCGATCAATGGCGTCGCGGTGAGCCACCACATAGTGGAGATCGAGGCTTCAGCCGATCTGAGCGCAGCAACGATTGTGAGAACGCATATTCCCGGTAGGCCAACGACCGCGATATCCAGAATTGCTCGTGTCCGCGCCAGCTTGCGTGTGAGGTCTGCCTCTTGCGTGTCAAGGTCTGCGATCGACTCTGAGAGTCGATCGGCTCTTCCCCAGATCTTGAGTGTTTCCAAACCGTCAACCAACTCTGTTGCTTCAGTCAACCGTCTCGCGCGTAGTCGGATCAGTTGACCGGAAAGTAACCGCGTGTGCGACCAAAGTAGGGGCGGAAGCGTCAATGCTCCAATAAGAAAAAATACAGCGAGAATGACAGCGCTACGGACATCAATCGCGAGCAACGCGAGGAGAGCGATAGTCAACGTACCGATCGCCACAAATGGTGGGCTAGAGACGCGTAAGAGGCGTTCCTGCATCGCGTCAACATCGTCAACTAGTCCAGCGACAACATCGCCTCTGCGCCGACTAGCGAGAATGGTTGCATCGGTTTCGACAAGACGTTCAAACAACCAAACCCGCAGCCGAGTGAGTACCCGAAACGTGCCTAGATGTCCGAGATAGCGCTCGCAATAGCGTCCGACAACTCGAGACAGGGCGAAGAAGCGCACCCCAAGAATCGTGAGCGAAAGGGAGGCGGCACTTCCGAGTATCGCTGAACGCGTAAGCAGGTAGATCGCCATGGCGAGAAGTCCAATGCTTGAACCGATCGTGATGATCCCGAGCAGCGAGCTGAGCGCAACCCAGCGACGGGTTTTGCCAATTTGTCGGAAAAGTTCATGTCCCGACGAGTTCGATGTCATGGCGACACCTCCTCGATGCTCCCGCTTTCGAGTCTGAACACTCGATCGGCCAGGGAAAGCGTCGCTTCCCGATGCGCAGCGATGACAGCGGTTCGATCTTGGAGAAACGGATGAATCGAAGAGATCAGTCCGAGTTCGGTCTCGGGGTCAAGGTGGGCAGTGAACTCATCGAGCAGGACAAGCGGCGCATCGCGAAGCAGGGCTCGGGCGATCGCTAAACGTTGTCGTTGGCCCCCGCTGAGAGTCGTTCCTTCTTCGCCAATCGGCGATTCGATCCCAAGTGGAAGTTCAGCGATGAAATCTGAAGCGAAGGCCAGTCTTAGAGCGGCATGGATCTGATCGGTGGTGGCGTCACGATTTGAAAGGGTGATGTTGTCGCAGATGGACCAACTGAACATGAACGGGTTTTGGGGAACCGAGGTGATGTCTCGCCGCCACATGTCGGGGTCGAGATCTCCTAGCGGCGTGTTACCGATCGTGATTTTTCCCGCTGATGGCTGGAGTTCCCCATGGAGAAGTTCTAGAACCGTGGTCTTACCAGTACCACTAGGCCCGAGAAGGACGACAGTCTCACCAGCTGCGATCGTGAAAGAGACGCGGTCGAGAATGAGTATTTCGGTTCCCGGGTAAGCGAAGGAAACGTCCTCGAATCGGATCATCGCCAGTTTCGCGGGAAGTGCTGACGGTGCCGGAGCGGTTGGTGATGAAAGCACAACAGGAAGCTCAAGTGGTGCGAGTTGAGCGAGCGCGGCGTTTCCCATCTGTCCGGCGTGGTATTCGATCGCCAGGTTGCGCAGCGGCGCAAAAAATTCGGGAGTGAGCATCAATACCGCAAGAGCTGTGGTGAAACCGATTTCTCCGTCGATCATTCGAAAACTGACTTCAACAGCAACGAGTGCTGTTGCCGCAGTGGCAGCCCATTCGATGACTAGCGATGTCTGAAAAGCGGTGCGCAGAACACTCATTGTGGTGCGTGCAAAACGATCACTGAATTCTTCGATCGTGCCAACACTTTCAGTTGCCCGACCGAAGACCTTGAGGGTTGGAATGCCGCGCACCATGTCGAGATAAAAGGAACGAAGCCATCCGAGTTCGCGAAAACGTTGATCGGCGAGAGCGCGGGTGCGAGAGCCGATGACCGCTAGCAAGAGGATCAGCATCGGCCCGGCAAAGAGCAAGATGAGCAGGGTCCACGGGTCAAGAGCGCCGATCGTCAGAAAGACAACGAGCGGAATGACAGTGGCAAGCGACCGCGCTGGCAGGTACTTGGTGATGTAGTCATCAAGTGAATCGACACCCGGGCCCAGAAGAGTGCTGTCGACGCCGGTCGATGTCGATGTCAATGACGGTTGTTCCGCTCCCCAATGCGCGGTGAGGGTGGACCGGACGTTCGTGCGGAGGCGACTACTTGCGGTGGCGAGTGATAGTGAGCTGGCGAATCGAAATACAACGCGCAATGCAAGAAAGCCTGCAAGTCCAATAAGTGCGGGTGTTAACGATCGGTGGTCGAAGAGTGAAGACATCGAGCGCGCGAGCGAAAATGTCCACGCGATGAGGGCGATAGAACCGAGAATGCCGAGTAGAACGCCGATTCTGTGGAGGCGTTGAGCACTTGGAACTCGTGACAGCAATTCCTGCGGGCTCATGGGTGTGACGGTACCGCGTTGATCGCCGTCTGGTCTCAGTAACTGTCGTCGTCGAGTTCGACTTTTCCGCGGAAGAAGTAATAGACGCCCGCCGTGTAGAGCAAGACGAAGGGCATTCCGATGAGGGCAATCACGAACATCACTGTGAGCGTTTCCCTAGCGGCCGATGCGTTCTGCACCGTGAGGTCATAGGCGCTGTTGGTTGTCGAGCGCAGCATGACGGGGTACATCCCGCAAGCAATGGCACCTAGAAGGAGGGCAATCATGGTTGCCGAAGCAAGGAACGCGCTGAGGTAAGCGCCGCGACGGACGAAGAGCCACGCGGAAGCGATCGACGCGAAGGCCAAGATTGGGAAGATTGCTGTCCATGGTCGATCTTTGAAGTTCTGTGTGAACTGTTCGTCTCGAAGAAGTGTCCAGGCAATGAGGGCTGTCATGAGAATGAAGAAAGCGACGAGCAATTTCGGTATGAGTACCTTGATCGTGTTGCGAAGCTCACCTTCGGTTTTTTGGGTAAGGAAGATTGCACCATGCAGGCAGAGCATTGCGACAGCAACAAGCCCGAGAGCAATTGAGTAGGGGTTGAGTAAGTCGAGGAGACTCACGTTCAAGTTGCCGTGTTGATCAAGGCTCACTCCCCGAATCACATTTCCTAATGCGACGCCAAGAAGGATGGTGATTCCGTACGAGGAAAGAGTGAAGGTCCAATCCCAGAGAGAACGCCACCAAGCCTCTGGCCGTTTTGAACGGAACTCGATAGCCACAGTGCGCATGATGAGGACAAGAAGTACAAGCATCATGGCGAGGTAAAAGCCGCTGAACAACGATGCGTAGACAAGCGGGAAGGCAGCGAATAGGGCGCCTCCCCCGAGAACGAGCCATACCTCATTGCCGTCCCATACTGGGCCTATGGAATTCAGCAGTATTCGTCGATCGTGGTCATTGTGGGCGATGAACGGCGAGAGCATGCCGACGCCAAGGTCGAAGCCGTCGAGGATGACGTACCCACTCATGATGACGACGTAGAGAACGAACCAGGTTGTTTGAAGCCACATGATCAATCACCTCCACTTGAGACGCGTGAACGACGGCGGAAGATTTCACCGAAGGAGTCAGGGAGTGAGGAGGTCTCATCGGGATCAACGGGTGGCGGTGGTCCCTCTTTGATGTGTCGATCAAGAAGTCGGATGAACACAACAAACACCGTGATGTAGAGCAAGACGAACATCACAATCGAGAACATGACCTGACTGAACGAAACATTCGGCGAATAGGCATCGGTGGTCTTGAGTACCTGCCAAACGATCCAAGGTTGACGGCTGAATTCAGCAGTCCACCAACCGGTCTCCGTCGCGATCTCGGTGAGTACGACAGAAGAAACGAGGATCCATAACAGCCATCGTTGGTCCCAGATCTTGCGTTTCCAGATCCAGAATCCGCACGCAACCAAACCAATCAGGATGAACAACATTCCGAGATTGATCATCAGGTGGTACACTTGGAAGACAAGGTTGACTGCTGGCCACTCGTCGCGCGGAGTCGCCTCAAGGCCAGTCACAGTCGCGTCAAAACTTTTGTCGGTGAGGAAACTCAACAGGCAAGGAATATGGATTCCGGAAGTTGTCTCCGTGTCGGGGTTTGTCCACCCCAGGAGATACATGGGAGCGCAAGATTCGCTCTGGTAAAGGCCTTCCATGGATGCCAACTTCGCAGGTTGGTTTTTTGCTACTTCAGTTGCTTGGTTTGCGCCAAATACTGCGACCTGAAGTAGTGCGACCACGGTGAAAACGGGGAGTGCGACGCGGATCATTGTCTTCGCGAGTTCCACGTGTCGCTTTTTCAACAGGTAGAACGCTCCGACGCTGAGAACGAGCGAAGAACCCACCATCCAGCACGCAGCGATCACGTGGAGGACTCGAGGAAGGAAAGAAGGGGTGAAGACGACATCGTGAAAACTCGTCATGAACGCTTGGGGGCCCTGACCCACGTCTTTGATCTCAAATCCCTGTGGGGTCTGCATCCAGGAGTTGGCCATGACGATCCAAGTGGCGCTGAACGTCGCGCCAACGACGACCATCGTTGTGGCGAACAGCCACATGCGATTCCCAAGGCGAGTGCCACCAAAAAGCATGAGGCCTAAAAAACCACCTTCGAGCATGAAGGCAAAGATGCCTTCGGCTGCCAGAAGGCTTCCGAAGATATTGCCAACGAACCGTGAATACTGCGACCAGTTCGTGCCGAACTCGAATTCCTGGACAATGCCGGTGGCGATTCCCATGGAAAAGATCAGCCCGTAAATCTTGACCCAGAACATCGAGAGCTGGCGCCACTTTGGGTCCTTGGTTCGGACTGATTTGATCCCGAAAATTACGAGGATCAGGCCGACGCCAAGGGAGAGTGGCGGAAAGATGAAATGGAACGAGATGGTGAGAGCGAATTGAATGCGGTGAAGGACTTCGACGCTCATTTAGCTGCCCTCATTCCATCTGTTTCAGACCGTGTGGGATGCATTGATCGTAGTAACTTGAGTGAAGGGAATACGTTGCAGAAGCACTTCTACTAGTGAATGCGATTCACTTATGACCTCTCGCCCGAGTATTGCGCAACTAAAGGACGGGGATAGCGATGCGTGGGTGTGGTTCTTCACGGAGTTTTCTGGGCAGATCGCGGGTTACGCGCGACGAATGGGAGTTTCTGACGCGGACGATGTAACAGGAACGGTCCTTGAAACGGTTGCACGAAGTGTGGGCAGCTTCTCGGGATCGCATAGTCAATTTCGGTCGTGGGTCTTCTCAATCGCCCACGCACGAATTGTCGACGATCATCGTCGTCGGGATCGTCGACCCGAGACTGAGTTCACTGCTAGTCATGACCGAGCTCAAGGGGGCTCCGATATCTTTGTGACATCGGGAGACCCGGATCTTGAAGTGGCCATGAATCAACTGACAGAAGAACAGCGATCGCTATTGCATCTTCGTTTCGTTCTTGAATTAAGTATGAAGGAAATTGCGCGAGTCACCGATAGATCTGAAGTCGCAACCCGAGTTGCAATTCATAGGTGCTCAAGGCGATTGCGTGAACTGTTGTCACATGGAGACATGGAATCGACGGTCGAACCATGATCTCTAAGCGCAAACTTCGCGACCGCATGCAACGGTCAGCCGATGAATCTTTCTCGACTCCATCCAGCACGCTCATGGAACGCTTGCCTGAGATGGCAAAGGCCAGCGCTGAAACATCGTCGCTTGGTTTTGTGCGCGCCGGACGTCGAATCGCTGGCACCCTGGCCTCTATCGGACTCATCGGATGGCTCACGATGGGTGGCGCTGGAGCGCTCATAACTGTTGCTGCTGTCGGTGATCTTCCCGATCCGGTCCAGCAATTCGTGGCCGATGTGGTGCATGTGGTCGGTATCGATCTTCCGAGCCCGACCCAAGAGAAGATCGAGAAGCAGCAGAATCCGGTGAACAGTTCGACCAATGGAAGCGGAACCACTGGGGGATCAACCCCGAGGAGTTCCTCAAGCACTCCCGCAGTTTCGGATGACCCTGGGGCCAATGGCAGTCCGGTTCCGGGTGGTCCGGGTGGAGCCTCGGGGCCAAGCACGACCACTACGGCACCCTCAAGGCCGACAACAACCACGAAGTCGCCTACGACCACGACGGCGAAGCCGCCTTCATCAACAACGACAAAGCCTGGAAATCAGACGCAAGGGGACGGGTCTCGCCAAACGAATGCTTTCGAGTCATGGTCGACGGATGATTCGTTCTCGAGGTCTGAACGAGACGATTGATTTGGTCCTTTGGCTGGTCGAATCTCAGTTTGAGTGACACGATGCAGACCTGCAGCAGGTGGGTGAGCCCGGGGTTTGAACTTGCTGAAACACTTTCCCGAACATCTATGAGGACGCATGTACGAAGATCAGGATCTGGCCAAGCGTGCCGAGGAATTGGTTGAGGAAAACCGAGACATCCTCGACGATCAGTTCGCGTTTCGCAGCAAGCAGTACGACGCTGGACTGGCGATGGTGCATTTCCCTGAGGAGTTTGGCGGTCTTGGCGGTAACCGTGGCCAGCAAGCTGTGATCGATGCAGTACTGCGCTCACACGGGGTGAACTACGAAGACCTTCGCATCAACCCGATCGGCATCGGAATGGGTGCACCAACTGTTCTGGCCTACGGCAGTGATGAATTGAAACAGAAGCACATCCGAAAAATCTTCACTGGTGAAGATGTGTGGTGTCAGCTGTTTTCAGAACCTACCCACGGTTCCGATGTTGCCGGCATTCCGAGTCGCGCAGTCCGCGATGGGGATGAATGGGTCGTCAACGGTCAAAAGGTGTGGACGACGTTGGCGCACACATCTAACTACGGGATGCTTCTGACTCGAACGAATCCAGATGTTCCAAAGCACAAGGGTCTGAGCTATTTCGTTCTGGATATGCATGCCCCCGGTGTCGATGTTCGCCCGCTCTACCAAATGACCGGTGAAGCGGAATTCAATGAGGTCTTCCTGACCGACGTGCGCATTCACGATTCCTTGCGTCTTGGCGACGAGGGCGATGGCTGGCGTGTGGCGATCACCACGCTCATGAACGAGCGCGTTGCTCTTGCC
>CAESAL010000013.1_pt1 | contig 33016 bp, 33 predicted proteins | sample 7263561 | NCBI WGS metagenome assembly CAESAL01 (sample SAMEA6814029, study PRJEB35770) | freshwater metagenome | biome: Freshwater; feature: Freshwater reservoir; material: water | place: Czech Republic | collected 2016-04-20 | depth 30m m | reverse complement strand
CTGAGCGTCATGTTGTTGAGCGCCGCCGATTCGGTCAGCGTGTACATCCGCAGCACATTGGTTCCGCTAGTTACGCCGTCTTCAGCTCGTGGTCGCGTGATGGCAGTTGAGGGTGTCTTCATAGGCGCTTCGAACGAACTTGGCGCGTTTGAATCCGGTGTTGCTGGTCAGCTACTCGGAACAGGCCGAGCCGTCGTTCTCGGTGGCGTTGCAACGATCGGTGTCGTCGTTGCCTGGATCGTTCTGTTCCCGGTCTTGTGGCAGTACGACCGCTTCCCTGATCACCCGCCGGACTAATGCGCGGATCAGTTCGGTGTAACCGTCGACCAAACGCTTCGAGCGCCTTCGCCTTCGACCTTGCCCTCTTGAGCGAGCTTGCGAAGATGGGCATGAACTGAGCGTTTCGCCATCGGAATGAGAATCGGGTCAAGGTCGACATAGGCGGCTTCAACAAGTTGCCCTATTCGTGCACTTCCCATCTCGATCATCAGGTCATGCAATTGCGCTTCCCGTTCAAGCCGATGCGAGACGTACCAGTCGATGACTGAATTTGGATCGGTGATGACGTGGCCGTGAGCTGGAGCAATAGTCAGCGGTGATAGCGCCCGCACCTTGGCCAATGACTCGAGATAGGCCCCCATATCGCCGTCAGGCGGCGTAATCACCACAGTTGAGCCCTGCATGATGTGATCGCCGGAGAACAGCACACGTTCGCCTTCAAGGAAGAAACAAAGGTGATTACCTGCATGCCCTGGCGTATGCACCGCAGTGAGGGTGAACTCATCGGCAGTGAGTTGGTCGCCATCACGAAGTCGCTGGTCAGTCTTGAGACCATTGCGATTACTCCACGCCATCACCTTGGCACCGGTCTCAGCCTTCAATGCAGGCACGCCCGGCGAATGGTCAGGATGAGTATGAGTACAGATGATCCAACGAATACGACCTTCGGCCGCTTGGAGAATCGCCGCCGTGTGTGCTGCATCTTCCGGACCGGGATCGATAACGACTACCTCGTCGTTTCCAACGAGATACGTGTTGGTTCCAGGGCCGGTCATATGGCTCGGATTGTTCGCCGTGATGCGACGAACCAGCGGTGAAATTCTCTGTGGCACGTCATGAATCAACGGGGGTTCCGTCGTAAAGGTGTCAGTCATTCACTGGCCCGAGTTCACTTGCCGGGTTCGGTGGGGAATGCGTCGGAGTGATATCGCCAACCCATTCGACCTGAACGGCACCACGACGACGGCGAGTAAAACCGACCAATGACGCCATACGCGTCCACCGACGTACAAGGCGCCGACCAACTGGTCGTCGAACGGGTCCGATAAGCAACAGCAGCCCAATCGTGCCCGAGATGAACCCGGGCACAATGCACAACACGCCGGCGATTGCCAACATTGCTCCGTCGAGCATTTGGTCGCCTGGGAGTTCGCCACGATTCGCCGCAAGTCGTGTCCGGCGCATCACGCCGATCCCTTCGCGTTTTACGAGCCACGCACCGAAAGCGCTCATGGCAATGAGCAGCACAATCGTCGGGAAGATGCCGATCGCGTCAGCCACGAAAATGATGACACCCAGCTCGATGAGCGGGAAGACGACAAACACGACGAACAGAGTCAGCGACACAAGGCCAGCGTATCGGTGAGGATCCCGCGAAGGCCGCCGCGTTGTGGACTCTTGACCGCAAAAATGCCCCAGCGCCGGGTCGGAAGAACCGAACCCGACGCTGGGTCTGCAGCGAGCATTGGTCCCCCCGAACCAACGTCGCAGGCCTTTCAGACCGCGTGCTGTGTCAGCAGGGCCTTTCGTTCAAGTTCATTGAGTCCACCCCAGATGCCGTGCGGTTCACGGATCGACAGGGCGTAATCAAGACAATCGGGACGCACGGAACACTCCGTGCAAATTTCTTTGGCTCGGTTCTCGCGCTGAAGCTTGTCTTCCTTGCGCTCGAATTGTGAGGGCGGGAAGAAAACCACGGCCTGTGGTCCCCGACACTCCGCCTTCATCTGCCAATCGACTTCAACACGCTGAATGCTCATCGCAGAACTGCCTCCCTACTCCGGATGGCGAACGTACAACCGGGTTCCCCTCCATTGCAAGAAAAAATGCGACGAATGTCACATCCCGGTAAATGGGATGAAAACACTGTCAGTCAGCAGCCTGACCATCGTCTGACGTCACTCCCTATTCCGCAGGAGATTCCTTCTGCCCCTTGGGATCGGAGCCCCCGGAACGATCGCGGTAATCCTTGGCCCCACCCGTTTCGGGCTCAACCTCAAGAACCAAACCGTCGATGCTCACCACCCGAACTCGGTCGAGTTCTTCGATGGGCGTCGAGCGATTGGTCGATGCCCGCCAAAGGGCCTCTCGGATCTGGACAACGCCGTCAGGGTTAATTCCAGTGACAGCCCGACCGATCTCGCCGATCATCCACTCACGCCCGATCGTTGGCGTCGAAAAACGCGTGCGAACCATCGATGGCATGCCCCCGAGGAATGTCAGGGCAATACCCAGGATCGCGACAAGCAACGTGATCCACGACATCGACATGCCGTCATACACGGTGAATGAAAACACAACGAACAACACCATGCCGATACCGGTCCACACTCTTGGCACGCCGGTTTGTACATCAATCGCGAATGCGAATATCGAAATAGCGAGCAGAACAAACGCCCACCAATGCGTCGGCAATACCCACATTCCGTATCCGGAAAGAATGAATGCTGCCGCACCAACGACGCCTGCAACACCAACTCCGGCGGTGAACAGCTCGAAGATGATCAAAGCAAGTCCAACAGTGATCAACAAGTACGCCACTGCAGGGCTAGCAACCGTATGCATGAGATTCGACACCAGCGAGAGCTGACCGAAACGAACTTGCGTCAACGGCTCTCGGCGCGTTTCGCCGTTATCAGCAGTGACTTCACGAGTCGCCACGCCAGGAAGATTCACAAGGAAATCGCCGATTGTTGGTGCCGCGACTGTCGTAACACCAAGATCCGCAGCTTCTTGCGCATTCACGGTCTTGTCCGTGATGGGAGCGAGTCGCTTCGCGTCCAGACCGGAAACCACAGGTTGGCCAGCATCACCAAGTCGCGAACCAGGAGCCATACCAACTTGATCAGCAGCACCAACGAGTTGCGCAGGCAAACCGGTGAGATGTGAACCCGAGGGGCCAACCCACACATCAATCGGAACTGGTGAAGCAAGCATTGCGTTCAACAACGCGGCAAACGTCGCATCGTCGACGACAACACCGTTCGAATCCGTTTGAAGAATGAGCGCCAGCGCGCCTTCGTTGATCGCGTCGTCAATCGAAGAACGAATGAAATCGACCATCACTGGATCGAGAAGACCACTGACCTTCACGACAGCGACAAAGCCATCGGGGCTGCCCTCGTTGATGATCGTTGTGGATGTTTCGGCCGAAACGGGGCTGGTCATCGCACTCACGACAAACCCGATGACACCGATCATCAGTGCCACGACAGCAGTGATGGCAGCAGCGGTGGGTAGTCTGCGCATGTCGAGCCTCCGAGGGGAAAATGGACCCTGCACGATTATTCGCAGCATCACGGGTCCTCATCGTGGCCGGGAAGGGGGGCGTGGGCAAAAGCACCATGTCCGCGGCCCTGGCCCGGACCGCCGCCCGCGCCGGCATTTCCACCCTTCTCATTCGTCTGACCCCCGGCGGACCCATCAGTCGGCTCTTTGCCCAGCCCGACCTCACAACCCTCGAACAGACCCTCCATGCTGGGGGTGGACCGGGCGGAGATGCCGATATCCGAGGCCGTCTCGTGACTCCTGACGAGGCACTGACGGAGTATCTCGCCGATCACGGTCTGGCCCGCATCACCCGGCGTTTGGCGTCCACCGGGGCCATCGACGTAGTCACCACCGCCGCCCCCGGCATTCGGGATCTCCTCGTGCTGGGTCGGGTCAAGGCGATGGAAGCTTCGCGGGCCGCCGACCTCATCGTCCTCGATGCTCCTGCTGCAGGCCACGCGGTCTCGTTCCTGCAATCACCCACCGGCCTGCGCGGCGCTGTGGGAGCAGGCCCCATCGCCACTCAGGCCGACGATGTGCTGGCGATGTTGGCCGACCCTGACCGATGCCGAGTCATGCTCGTGACATTGGCCGAGGAAACTCCGGTGAACGAAGTGATCGAAACTGCGTTCGCCCTTGAAGACGAAATCGGTATCGCGCTCGGGCCTGTGATCGTGAACGGTCTCGTCGACGTTCCCGAAGGACTCGATGGAGATCTCGATGCTCTTCTCGCCGAGAACGCTCCGAAACTTTCGGCAAACGATGCTGCGGCGTTGCGTGATGCTGCCGCGTTCCGCCTGCGCTGGGCTGGGCGTCAACGAGAACAAGTTGCTCGCCTCTCCGAAAGCTTGCCGCTCGCCCAACTCACGACACCGCAACTCTTTACTTCAGCGCCCGGACCACAAGAGCTCGAAATATTGGCAGATTCACTCACAATTGGAATCAACAATCTCACCGAGGACGACGCATGAACTCGCTTGCGACGCTCCTTCACGAACGTTCCGTCATTGTGTGTGTCGGCGCTGGTGGCGTAGGAAAAACCACAACCGCTGCGGCGCTTGCACTCGAAGCAGCAAACCGAGGTCGCCGCGTTTGTGTTGTGACGATTGACCCTGCACGGAGGCTTTCCGATGCGATGGGTCTTGGCGCCGAGGCTTCACTAGGCAACGAGCCACAACGAGTTGATGTCAAAGTCAACGGCGAGTTGTGGGCAGTCATGCTCGACACCTCAACCACGTTCGATGCCCTTATACGCAAGTACGCGCTCAACGCGGACCAAGCGAACAGCATCCTCACCAACGATTTCTACCGCAACATTGCTGACTCAATGTCTGGCGCGCACGAATACATGGCGATGGAAAAGTTGTATGAACTCAACAACGACAACCGTTTTGATCTCGTAATCGTTGACACTCCCCCAACGAGCAACGCGATTGATTTCCTTGAAGCCCCCGATCGCATTACACGCTTTCTCGATCATCGCCTCTACAAGGTGTTGGTTACCCCAAGCGGGGCTTTCGCTCGCGTCGTGAACTTCGCGGCTCAAGGTTTCCTGCGCACCGTTGCTCGCATCGTGAGTGCGTCGGTCGTCGATGACGCCATCGAGTTCTTCGCCACGTTCGATGGAATGGAAGAAGGATTCCGCGGTCGCGCGGTTGCGGTTCACAATCTCCTCATTGCCGATTCCACGGCGTTTGTTCTTGTGACGGTTCCCCGCAACGACACGATCGAAGACGCCACCGTTTTCGTCGAGAAACTGGCCCAAGCTGACATCAACGTGGACGCCCTGGTCGTCAATCGCGTGCACCCCCGCTTCGGCACAGAAGAAGTCCGCGGCCTTGGCGAAGGACCACTGGCACCGTTCGTCACGGTGTTGCACGAATCGCAACAGGTGGCTGCTGGTGAGCAGAACGTGCTGGAAGCACTCACAAGAGCCCTTACCAATGGCGTGGTCGTCAACGTCCCCTTCCTTGATACCGATGTTCATAACCTCGATGAGCTCGGCCGCCTCGCGCTCTGGTTGACCCCAACCTGACAACGCCCGGGGAACAACGGGCCGCGATGGTTGGGCGGGGCCGGTGCCAGCCGGTACTGTCTGCGCCGTGCCCACCATCCTTCTCGCCACCGATGCCGACTGGATTCTCGAAGAGGTCGATGCCTCCCTCGCCGACGCGTCGACGAACGTTTACCGAGTGCGAGCAGGCATCGATGTGCTCGAGGCGATCACCCAGTTGAGCCCCGATCTCGTCATCATCGATGAACAGATCGGGAACATGGGCGGAATCGCCACATGCATGGCCATTCGAAATGCCGAAGGGATGGACGCCATCCCGATCACCGCCGTCCTCATGCTGCTTGATCGGGCTCACGATGTTTTCCAGGTGCAGCGTTGCGACGCCGACGGTTACCTCGTCAAGCCACTTGATTCACTGCGTTTACGCAAGGCCGCCGATGCACTTCTGGCCGGCGAGTCCTACGCCGACCCGATCAATCTCGCGTCGGGCGATGCCGCTGGTCTGGCCTTTCAAGGCTGAGATCCGGCTTTCATTGCAACCGAGGCCGTCCGATAGGGTGACCACTCCTTACGGGCTGTAGCGCAGCTTGGTAGCGCGCTTCGTTCGGGACGAAGAGGTCGTGGGTTCGAATCCCGCCAGCCCGACCACATGTAAAAGGACCCCAACCATCGGTTGGGGTCCTTTTCGTTTCAATGATCAGTGCAATCGGCCCAGCACTCAGCCCCGACGGGCAAGCAGTTCTTCAGCGATCTGAACCGCATTAAGCGCAGCACCCTTGCGCAGGTTGTCGCCGGAAAGAAAGAGCGACAGACCATGCTCAACGGTGCGGTCAGTACGGATGCGACCCACAAAGGTTGGATCGACGCCAGCGGCCATCAGTGGAGTAGGAATATCGGCCAACTCCACGCCGGGGGCCTTCACTAACAAACGGCGCGCATCTTCAGGCGTGATCGCATTCGCGAAAGACGCAGAGATTGAAAGTGAATGTCCGGTATAGACCGGAACTCGCACACACGTAACAGTCACTTCAAGATCAGGGAGTTCAAGGATCTTGCGCGATTCATTGCGCAACTTCTGTTCCTCATCAGTTTCACCACGACCGTCGTCGACAAGCTTCCCGGCGAACGGAATCACGTTGTAAGCGATGGGGGCAGGAAACTTGTCGGGCGTCGGAAGGTCAATCGCTGAACCCGAAATCGCGAGTGCAGGGGCGGCTTCACCAATCTTTCGGATCTGTTCATCAAGTTCTGAAGTACCAGCCAACCCTGCGCCCGAAACGGCCTGAAAGGTTGTCACTGTGAGCGTGCGCAAACCAGCTTCGAGGTCGAGTGGCTTGAGCACCGGCATTGCGACCATGGTCGTGCAATTCGGATTGGCAACGATGTTCTTGGGAATGGAATCGAGTGCGTGCGCGTTGACCTCGGGCACCACTAACGGAACATCAGGATCCATACGCCAGGCCGAAGAGTTATCGACAACCACGGCACCAGACTCAGCCACTCGTGGAGCCAGCGTTAAGGACGTACCGCCACCCGCAGAGAACAACACGATGTCGAGACCGGAGTAATCGGCGGTGTCAGCATCTTCGACCGCGATTTCGTGGTCGCCCCAAGAAATACGACGACCCGCAGAACGGGCGGATGCAAAGAGACGAAGTTCAGACACAGGGAACTGGCGTTCCGCCAAGATGGCGCGCATCACGCCACCCACCTGACCCGTTGCTCCAACAATTCCGATACGCATAAGGGGAGAAACCATAGCGGTCGGCCCTAGAGCAGCCACCAACAGATTTCTGCACCGTGGTCAGAGCCCAGAATCGAGCCCCGAACCAGCACTACAGACGGTCAATCGACGTAGACGGGACCATCGGCCAGACCGAAGGCATCGTGCAGGGAAATCACCGCTCGCTCGATATCGGCTTCCGCAACAACACAGCTCACACGGATCGCCGACGTGGCGATCATCTCGATATTGATGTTGTTCGCGGCCAGCGTTTCAAACACCGTTGCGGCAACACCCGGGTGCGACTTCATGCCCGCGCCAACAACACTGACTCGCGCAATGGCAGGGTCGCCGGTCACGTGAGTTGCGCCAATATCGGCCGTGTGCTCTTCGCAGATCGCAATTGCGGCGTCGAGTTCACTGTGTGGGACTGTGAAGGAAATATCGGTGACTCCGCGGTCTGACGTGTTCTGCACGATCAGATCGACGTTGATGTTTGCATCGGCAAGCGCGCGAAACATCAGGGCGGCGATGCCAGGACGATCAGCGGCACCACCGACTGTGACTTTCGCTTCATCGGCATCGTGCACAACTGCCGAAACAATTGCTTGTTCCATGGTTTCGTCCTCCTGGGTGACGATCGTTCCGAGTTCCCACGTAAACGCTGAACGCACATGAAGATCGACACCGTGGGTACGGGCGAACTCAACGGAGCGCATCGCTGGCTTGGGACAACCGTTTGCCGTCATTTCGAGTAGTTCATCGAAACTGATTTTTTCCATCTTGCGAGCGTTCGCCACGATTCGCGGATCGGTGGTGAACACGCCGGTGACATCGGTATAGAGCTCACATGAATCGGCGCCAAGCGCGTGAGCAAGCGCAACCGCAGTGGTATCTGAACCACCGCGACCGAGGAACGTGACATTGAATTCGGGCGAAACGCCCTGCGCTCCACCAACAACAGCAACGCGACCAGCGGCCAACGCTTCGACAACACGCGCAGGCTTTACGTCGACGATCTTTGCGTTGCGGTGTGTGGAGTCTGTGAGGAATCCGGCTTGTGAGCCAGTAAACGATTCGGCCTCAATACCAGTGTCCGCGATAGCCATACACAACAACGCCATTGCCTTGCGTTCGCCTGCCGTGACGAGCATGTCCATCTCGCGACCTGGGCGAGTACTGGAAACCTCGGCGGCGATTCGCAAAAGGTCGTCGGTTTCCTTGCCCATGGCGGAAATCACGACCACGACCTGATTGCCCTCTCGCACGGTGCGCGCCACATGGCCAGCGACAGCGCGCATGCGCTCGGGATCGCCGACCGAGGTACCACCAAACTTTTGAACAAGGAGAGCCACGGGATGCAACGCTACCGGCCGCCCCGACCTGATCCCGAATCACTTGTAGGTTCTCCAACCATGGCTCGCACCTCGGACCGCCGACAGCAACAGTTAGCCCGCCAAAAGGCGCAAGCCGCTTTGACAGCTCGCCAACGCAAGGATCGCCGGCGCAAGCAGGTGGCCGCTGGTGCAGTTGCCGTCATTGTCGTGCTCTCGACACTCGGCGCCTTCCTGGGCTCGCGTTCGTCATCCTCATCGAAGCCCGCAACAACGACCACCGCTCCGACGTCAACCACATTGCCGACGAACGGGATCACGCCGCCGGCCGCAGCGCTTGGCGCCACGCTCAGCGGAGCGACGCCGTGTCCCGCCGAAGACGGTTCATCAGCACGAACAACATCATTCGCCTCTGCCCCATCGACGTGCATCGAGACCGACCACTTTTACACCGCAACGATCACGACCTCGAAAGGTCCGATGACGGTGCAACTCAACCCACGAGTTTCTCCGCAAACCGTCAACACCTTCGTAGTCCTCGCTCGCTATCACTACTACGACGGCCAACCGGTAACCGACGTTCGCACGCGCGCATCATTCACTGTTGGCATGGCGTTCTCGGGCGGCACCAACCAACCCGGCTTTGCCATTCCAGGTGAGATCCCTGCGAAGGGAACCGTGTTCACCCCCGGCGCGCTCGCAATGACACGCTCATCAGCTTCCGGCGGCATCGGCGGCCAACTCGTCGTTGCCACCTTCGATCAAGCCCCCGATAACGATCAACAAGTGACGCCGTTGGGCATCATGCTCAGTGGTGACACGACAATTGCCGCCATCAACACATTGGCCAGCCAGTCCGGGAAACCCACGTCGCTGGTAACCATCCAATCGATCAGCGTCGTCCGCAGCGGAGCAATCCCGAGTTAACAATTGACCGCGATGGCTCTTATGGTCCGAGCCTTGCTAGCGTCGCCGCCCGATGGGAACCGCGAAGCGTGAACGCCAAAAGGCCGGACATAAGGCCCGCCTCAATGTTGAACGATCACTGGATCGTCGCGACCAACGTCGCCGGCGGCTCTTCACGATCGTTGGTGCTGCCGTCATCATGGTGGCGGTTGCGGGACTATTCACTGCGTTGAGCGACAACAGTTCAACCTCAACCACCGCCGCGACCACAACGACTTCGCTGGCGACGACCACGACCGACCCCTCGGAGAACCTTCCATCAGCAGCAGGCAAACCTTGCGTTGATTTCAACGACACACTTCCTGCGGGAGCCCCCGGCGTGACGATGCCGGTTGGAACTGTCCCCGATTCACTGGTGGTCAAAGATCTCGTGACTGGAACAGGAACTCCCGTCGCAAAGGGCGACTCCGTCACGGTCAACTACATCGGCGTGTCGTGTTCTACCGGCAAGATCTTTGATTCGTCTTGGGCCGCGGGTAAGTCAGTGACGTTCCCGCTCAACCAGGTGATCACAGGTTGGTCTCAAGGTCTCCTGGGCATGCAGCCTGGCGGACGCCGACTGCTCATTATTCCTCCCGACCTTGGCTACGGCTCAACGGGCCAGGGGAATATCCCGCCAGGTGAATCGCTCATCTTTGTCGTCGACTTGATCTCGGCGTCAGCGGAGGCAACTCCGGGAACCGCAGCGAACTAACGAAGCTCGATTAAAAGACAGCTTCGGGTATCGCAGAGATATCGGAAAGTTTTCCGTCTCGGTGCACGATCACAGAGCCGGCACCGGCCACGCGCCATCCGCCATTTCCAATGTCATCGATGATTGCGGTGCTGGTCGGAAGCTCAAGGAGCACAACTCCAGTCGATGCAAGATCGATTGTGCGCCGAACTTTGTCAGGCGACCATTCATCACTGCGGGCGATCACAGCGAGACCAGGCAGAAGTCCAAGGCCAACCGTGAACGCACCGCCACGCGTGTCGACCATCGGGTCGCAAAGCACATCGGCACCAGCGCCGCTGCCGACCAATGCTGCACCACCTCGCCACGCACCAATGAGCGCTTCGTACACCGGGGTTCCTTTGAGTACTGATTTGATGTGCATCGGAGAAACACCAGTGAGGTAAATAAACTTCGCATTCGCAACGGCTGCAGCATTGTCAGCATCTAACGCATCGGTGCGCGTGTACACGGGCACTTCACGAACCGTTACATCAACTTTGGCGAACCAAGAGCGGGCGGCATCAACCGACTTCTGAGGATTTTCATAGGCCCAACCAGTCGCGAGAAGTGTCACTTCCGTGGCTCCGACTGCAGCGAGAAGTTCCGCGTCGAACGTGCAACCTTCAGAAAATTCACCGCCACCGACAAGAGCTAATGGTCCACTCATTTTGTTTCCTCCGTCTTGATCTCAACGCGACGCGCCCCGAGTGACACAAAGTGCCGAAGTGGGGCGACCGCGGTTCGAAAAGTGAATCGATCGATGTCGTCATGGACCAGTGTCGTCGCTCGCAGCGCTGCGGTCAGATCTCGTCCAACATGAAAGCCACGGACCCACGGCGTCGCTCCCCAAGGGGCGAGAGCGAGCACGCGAACGGTGCCGGGTCGATTAACGGGTTCAACCGCCAAGAGCCGACCACCCGGAGCCAACAATCGATCAATTGCGCCGAGCGCCGCCGGAAGGTCGGGAAATCGGATGAGCTCAGCCACTGAGATCACCCAGTCCCATTCCGCCGCCGCCTGGCCATCGATGGCCGATGCCAGCACCTCGCGAGCATCGGGATCGGAAAGGTCGAGCACTCGCCCAGCGGCTCGACTCAGCGCTTCGGACCTACGGCGATCAAGCGTTGTTTCAATCGACCGGGGGAACCGGCGGTTTCCTTCAACGATCACGGTTCCGGACTTTGACACGGCAATCACGCTAGTAGGGGACCCCCTTCGGACAATCCGCCCGCGCTTTGCGCAACGAAACCTACCCAGCGGTAACGTCTAGCGCTTCCCCGGATGGCCCGGGACAAGCGACGGAGGAATGGCTGTGGCAATCAAACGAATCGGAATCATTGGCTCGGGAATCATGGGCTCGGGTATTGCCGAGGTTGCCGCCAGCACCGGCCACACCGTGGTGCTCCGCTCACGTTCAATCGACAGTGCGAACGCGATGCTCGCCGGATTACAGAAGTCACTCGCCCGTCAGGTCGAAAAGGGTCGCCGCGAACAGGCCGATGCCGACGCCATCGCTGCTCGAGTAACCGCCACAGCCGATCTCAGCGATCTCGCTGACTGCGATCTCGTTCTTGAGTCAGTCGTCGAAAATCTCGATGTGAAGGTCGCACTTTTCCGCGAACTCGATGGCATCGTGAAAGCCGACGCCATCATCGCAACAAACACCTCAACTCTTCCTGTTGTGGAAATGGCGATGGCCACAAACCGACCGGGCAAAGTATGTGGCGTTCACTTCTTCAATCCGGCGCCGGCCATGAGCCTCGTTGAAATTGTTCGACCGATGACCGCTGATGACGCGACCATCGCCGAGGTGACCGCATTCGCTCAGGCTTGCGGCAAAGACCCCGTCGAGGTTGCTGATCGAGCCGGTTTCATTGTGAACGCGCTGCTCTTTCCCTATCTCAACAACGCCGTGAAGTTGCTTGAAAACGGAATCGCCAGTCGCGATGATATCGATACTGCGATGAAGGGCGGCTGCAACTTCCCTATGGGACCATTGCAATTGCTCGACCTCGTTGGTCTCGATACCTCTGTTGCCATTCTCGATGCGTTGTACGACGAATTCCGCGATCCAAACTTCTCACCTGCTCCGCGCCTTCGTCGCATGGTGACTGCTGGTCATCTGGGCCGGAAGTCCGGTATTGGTTTTTACGACTACCGAAAGTGAGTCGCTGTCATCGCTGATGACCGACTATTCGACATGCCGATCGCTCCGCCACATTCTCAGTGGCAATTTCCCGCGCCCGATAGCGCCGATGAGAGCGGATTAATTGGCATTGGCGCTGACCTCGAGCCCGGAACGATCCTCGCTGCCTACCGCTCAGGAATCTTTCCGATGCCGATCGATCACAGCGAGAACGTCGGCTGGTGGTCTCCTGATCCGCGCGGAGTTCTCCCGCTAGATGGATTAAGAGTTTCGCGATCACTTCGTCAATCCATCGAGCGATACGAGGTCACGATCGACACTGCATTCGACGACGTCGTTTCAGCATGCGCCAACCCCGACCGTGACGGCGCGTGGATCACTTCTGAGATTCACGCGGCGTATTCACGACTCAATGACCTTGGCTGGACCCACTCGGTTGAAACCCGCGACCGAGCAACTGGCGAACTGGTTGGCGGGCTCTATGGCGTTCATATCGGCGGGCTGTTTGCCGGAGAGTCGATGTTCCACCGCAGCACCGACGCGTCGAAGGTTGCCCTCGTCGCATTGGTGACTCACCTCAAAGGAATCGGCGTGGCGTTGCTCGACGTCCAGTGGCTCACCCCACATCTCGCCACCCTCGGAGCAATCGCCATTCCCCGCACCGAGTACCTCTCAAAACTCCATGAGGCCCTAGCAATTCCCGTTCGCCCCTTCCTTTCCGAGGTTTCATCGTGACAACACCACCTTCAGTGGGCGAGCATGGGGAAATGAGTACGACCCCCTCCGGAGATTCCATCCGATCAGCTGATCGGCCGTGGATGATGCGCACCTACTCAGGGCATTCGACCGCACGCGCCTCGAATGAGCTGTACCGGACGAATCTGGCCAAGGGCCAAACCGGTCTCTCCATTGCCTTCGATCTCCCGACTCAAACGGGCTACGACCCGGATGATCCCCGTGCACGCGGCGAGGTCGGAAAGGTCGGAGTACCGGTGGCCGAACTCGGTCACATGCGCGAACTACTCGAGGGCATTCCCGTCGGGGGCATGAATACCTCGATGACGATCAACGCAACTGCAGCGTGGTTGCTCGCTCTTTATGTTGCGTACGCGTCAGAGAATGGTGTTGCGTCTTCGGAACTGCGCGGCACAACGCAAAACGACATCGTGAAGGAGTACTTGTCACGAGGCACGTACATCTTCCCTCCGATCCCTTCGCGTCGCCTGATTGTCGACATGGTGGCCTGGTGTTCAGAAAACATCCCTGCCTGGAACCCAATGAACGTTTGCAGCTACCACCTGCAAGAAGCAGGAGCCACTCCCGTTCAGGAAATCGCGTTCTCACTCGCAACTGCTATCGACGTACTTGATGCCGTTCGAGACAGCGGCCAAGTTCCCGCCGACCGAATGCCTGCCGTCGTTGCATCGATTTCGTTCTTTGTGAACTCGGGCATTCGTTTCGTCGAAGAAGTGTGCAAAATGCGGGCCTTCACCAAAATGTGGGATCAGATCTGCCTTGAGCGATACGGCGTCACTGATCCGAAAGCCCGGCGATTCCGATACGGCGTGCAGGTGAACTCTCTCGGACTCACCGAAGCTCAGCCGGAAAACAATGTGCAACGAATCGTTCTCGAAATGCTTGGCGTCACACTCTCAAAAGATGCTCGTGCGCGCTCATTGCAGTTGCCCGCATGGAACGAGGCCCTCGGTCTTCCCCGCCCGTGGGATCAGCAGTGGTCGCTGCGTATGCAGCAGGTTCTTGCGTTTGAATCCGATCTACTTGAATACGACGACATCTTCAACGGTTCACACGTCATCGAGGGACTTACCGATGAGCTCGTGACCGCCGCTCAGGCCGAACTCGATGAAGTTCTTGCAATGGGTGGCGCCTTCGCCGCTATCGAAGAACTCAAGGGCCGCCTCGTTTCTTCAAACACCGAACGAGTCCGCCGCATCGAGACTGGCCAACAAGTTGTTGTTGGCGTCAATCGGTTCACCGAGGCGGCCGAGTCGCCACTTGCTGGCGATGAATCCATTCTTCGAGTCGATCCAGCACTTGAAGCCCAGACAGTTGCCGAGGTCGAGAAGTGGCGCGACGAACGCGACAGCGCTGCGGTCGAATCGGCACTTGCTGAACTTCGTCGAGTCGCCAACACCGATGAAAACATCATGGGCGCGACTATCGCGTTGGCCCTCGCCGGCGGCACTACGGGCGAATGGGCAGGCGCACTGCGCGACGTCTTCGGCGAATACCGAGCTCCGACAGGCGTGTCTGCTGCCGCTGGTGTCGGCACATTGCCTGAAGATCTCCGAGTAGTTGCCGAACGAGTAAAGGCGATGCCTGGTGGTCCCCCACGATTGTTAGTGGGAAAGCCCGGTCTCGACGGACATTCGAATGGCGCCGAACAGATCGCGGTCGCAGCACGCGACGCCGGCATGGAAGTTATCTATCAAGGCATCCGTCTCACCCCTGCCCAGATCGCAGCAGTGGCCCGAGACGAAGATGTCGACGTGGTTGGGCTTTCGATTCTTTCGGGTAGCCATCTGGAACTCGTCCCCGATGTGGTGGAACGACTTCGTGCCGAAGGTGTGACCTGCCCCGTCATTGTCGGCGGGATTATCCCCGAAGATGACCGACTGACGTTGCTCAAAGCTGGTGTAGCTCGCGTCTACACACCAAAAGACTTTGAACTCGGCCACATCATGAGCGATATCGCCGATCTTGTTATCGAGACTCGTCGCTAAGACTTACGACTAGTCGTTCAGTTCAGCGATCACAGCTTCGGTATCTTCGCCAAGTGCTCGTGCTGCAAATCTGATGCTGCCGGGAGTTTCCGACAAACGTGCGATGACGTTCTGCATCGGGACACCGTCAACATCGACAATCGCGTTGCGCTCTCGAAGATGCGGATCATTCACAACATCAGTCATTGTGTAGACGGGAGCAACGGCGACTTCTGCACGTTCCGCTTCATCGAGCACTTGCTCAAGCGTTCGTTCGCCGACCCAGTCGCCCACGATTTGGTCGATAAGTTCTCGGTTGGCCACTCGATTCTCGAATCCTTTGAATCGCGGATCTTCGGTGACACCGACCATTGCCATAAATCGCTGAGCCACTGACTCTGCGGTTGCTGAGACAACCACCCACTTGCCGTCAGCACATTCGTAGGTCTTTCTCGGCACTGTGTAAGGAATTCCTGAACCAAGTCGAGGCTGTTCATAGCCAGTGAGTGCATTTGCAGATACAAGCGGACCCATCAAATGCAGCATGGATTCAAGAAGGTTCACATCGACGACCTGACCCACACCTGAATGCACCGCAACCATGGTGGCAAAGGCTGCAACGATTGCCGTCACTTCATCGGTCAACGCAATAGGTGGAAGCGTTGGTCCGCCGTCGGGTTCACCGTTGACGTTGGCGAAGCCCGACATCGCTTCGGCAATCGATGCGAATCCGGGCCGATCTCGGTATGGACCAGTCTGACCAAAGCCCGTCACGCGAGTGATCACAAGTTTGGGATTCACCGCAAGCAGAACTTCAGGTTCGAGCCCAAGCGCTTCGAGTTTCCCCGGACGAAAATTCTCGACAAGAACATCGGCGGTCTCGAGCAACTTGCGCAGAACTGAAACCCCGTCTTCAGATTTCAGATCGAGAACAATCGTGCGCTTTCCACGCCCGACCATCTTCCAGAACAACGTGACGTCATCGGATGGATCTCGCCATCCCATGTCACGAACCGTGTCACCAGTACCTGGGCGCTCGACCTTGATGACGTCGGCGCCAAAGTCGGCCAAGTGTCGTGCGCAACCAGGCCCAGCCAGGACCGTCGAGATATCGATAACACGCAGATCGGAAAGGGGTGGATTGGGCACGACTGAAACGCTAACGGGCGGAACGCAGAACTCGGGGCAATGCGATTGGCGCTCGAGTGTCTACGCTTCATCGAACCTCAGGAGGAACCATGACTCGCATCGGCTACCAGATTCCCAACTTCACCTACCCCGGAGTTGGCCCCGCTGAACTCTTCGACGCGGTGGCTAAGCAAGCCGCTGCTGCTGACCGTTCCGGCTTCGACACGATCATGGTGATGGACCACTTTTACCAGCTACCGATGCTGGGCGAGCCTTCGAAGTACATGCTCGAGTGCTATTCAACTCTCGCTGCTCTCGCACAGCACACGACGAAAGCTCGACTTGCATCGCTCGTAACCGGCAATACCTATCGGAACCCTGCTCTCCTGGCGAAGACAATCACCACACTCGACATCGTGTCGGGTGGTCGCGCTCAACTTGGTATCGGTGCAGGTTGGTTCGAACTCGAACACGACTCACTCGGATTCGAGTTCGGCACCTTCACCGATCGATTCGAAAAACTTGAAGAAGCACTGCAGATCATTCTTCCGATGCTGCGCGACGAACGACCCACATTCGCCGGAAAGCATTATTCGGTCGACAATGCCATCAATCAGCCTGCGCCGATCAGTCGAATCCCGGTGATGATCGGCGGATCCGGCGAAAAGAAGACCTTGCGCATGGTTGCGCAATACGCCGATTCAGCAAATTTCACTTGCGGCCTCGACGAGGTCCCTCGAAAGATGGAAGCGCTCGCTGCACATTGCGAACGCCTCGGACGCGATCGAAGCGAAATCACCGTCAGCAAGATGGGTTTCTGTGTCATCGCCCCGACAGTCGATCAGGCCTACCAAGAAGCCAAGTCATACATGCTCGGAATGGGCGTCGATCTCGACGCTGTCGACGAGGCCACACGCGACATGTTCCTCTCCGCCGTGTGGTGGGGCGGATCGGAAGAGATCGAGGAATGGTTTGTAAAGGTCAAAGACCTCGGACTCGATGGCGTCACCGTTTCACTGCCGGCGAACGGCACCCTCCCCGAGCGCATTGAACAACTCGGAGAGGTAGCGATAAAGGTTTTCGGCGGCGCGAACTAGCTGCGGGCGGCGGGACGGGCCCGGCGCGACGCCACTGGTCGTGACCACCAGCGACCGCTGAAGCGCCAGCGCGCTTCGGGTTCAACTTCCTGACCCACCATGATGCGAGGTCGCGTGATCTCAATAGCGGCAGCAATTGCTGCTGCTTCTTCAATGGTCGGTTCAGGCGTGATGCGCACGCTCGACGACGCGTCGGTCACAGCGGGATATTCCCGTGCTTGCGATGCGGAAGTTCTTCACGCTTGGACTTGAGCATCTCGAGGCCAGCGATGATCTTCATACGTGTGTCAGCAGGATCGATGACATCGTCGATGAAACCGCGCTCGGCAGCGATATACGGGTTCGCGAACCGCTCGGTGTAATCATCGATGAGTTCAGCACGACGCTTTTCGGGATCGGCCGCACCTTGAATTTCGCGACGATAGAGAATCTCGACAGCACCATTGGGGCCCATAACCGCAAGTTCGGCCGAAGGCCAAGCAAACGCGAGATCAGCACCAATCGACTTGGAATTCATAACGACATATGCGCCGCCGTAGGCCTTACGAGTGATGACCTGAATACGAGGAACAGTTGCTTCGCAGAAGGCGTAGAGCAACTTGGCACCGTGGCGGATGATGCCGCCGTATTCCTGATCGACACCTGGGAGGAACCCGGGAACGTCGACGAATGTCACGAGCGGAATATTGAACGCATCGCAAGTACGCACGAAACGTGCGCCCTTTTCTGCAGATTCAATGTCGAGTACGCCAGCAAGCACCATTGGCTGATTGCCGACAATGCCGACGGATTCACCATTGAGACGAGCGAATCCGCACACGATGGAACCAGCCCACCGCGGGAAGTACTCGAAGAAGTCGCCATCGTCGACAACTGACGCGATGACCTTCTTCATGTCGTACGGAATATTCGGGCTAGCCGGCATGATGTCGACCAGTTCAGGACAGCTGCGTTGCGGATCGTCGCCGGTTGGCATCGTTGGAGCTGTCTCAAGATTATTCGACGGAAGGAACGAGAACAGATACTTCACGTCGTCGAGACATGACTTCTCGTCCGGAGAAACGAAGGTTGCGACACCAGACTTGCTCGCGTGCGACTTCGCGCCACCAAGTTCTTCGAGCGTGACTTCTTCCCCGGTCACGGTCTTCACAACATCGGGGCCGGTGATGAACATGTGCGAGGTTTCGTCGACCATGAAGATGAAATCGGTCATGGCTGGGCTGTATACCGCGCCGCCGGCACATGGGCCGAGGATTACCGAGATCTGTGGAGTGACGCCCGAGGCAAGAACATTGCGATGGAAGATGCCGCCGTAACTGGCAAGCGACACCACGCCTTCCTGAATACGAGCACCAGCGCCATCATTCAGACCAATAAGCGGTGCACCAACAGACAGAGCGAGGTCCATGACCTTGTGAATCTTCTCGGCGAAGACCTCGCCAAGTGCGCCGCCGAAGACGGTGAAGTCCTGCGAGAACACAAACACCTTGCGACCGTCGATCGTGCCCCAGCCGGTGACGACACCGTCGGTGTACGGGCGCTCTTCGATGCCACTTTCATGGGCCCGATGCCGAGCGAGCATGTCGAGTTCGTGGAACGAACCCTCGTCCAAGAGATAGTCGAGCCGCTCGCGGGCAAGCATCTTGCCCTTGGAATGCTGGCGTTCAACGGAACGCTCCGAACCGGCGTGGAGGGCTTGTTCTTTGAGTTCGGCCAGTTGGGCCAGGCGCTCGGTCATTGGGTGTTCAGACATGGCGCCAACACTACCCAGCCCACGGTTGGCCACCGAAAAGTGGCCGCCCACACACCGATAACCCGAGAACTCGTTCGGCGGTCTAGCCTTGTGTCACAAGCCCCTCATCGCCGCTCTCGGCGCAGGAAGGACACCACATGGTGCTCGCTGAAATCATCGGTTGGGACATTGTCATCGTCCTCGCAATCATCGCCCTGCTTTTCGGTGGCGCCAAACTTCCAAAGCTCGCCCGATCGCTGGGTTCGGCCAAGGGTGAGTTTGAAAAGGGCCTCAAAGAAGGCGCTCCCGAGTCCAAGGCGACCGACGCCAAGGCCACTGAAGCCACCGACAAGACCGATTCCTGAGGTTCGCGCCCGTTGGCGCTGCCACCAGAACTGACGACTGACCGGCCTATGGGTCGGTCAGTTTCGCGTCTGAGCCAACTTCTGGGCCAACTTCTGGGCCCGCTCAACAAGACGCGGCGAATCAATGCGCGCCGCGACTTCAGCGAACGACGCTTCCGGTCCCGTCCAGCGAAGTTCATCGACCTCTGTGAATGTCGGCGCATCGGTCACAACGGTGGCGATCTTCCGAAACAACATCGCAAGTTCCATCTGTTCCTGCAACGTTGCCGCCAGTTTCGCCGCGCCTCGCACCTGAACATCCCAGTTCTCGGGGTCAGCAGGAATATGTTCGATGTGCAGATAGCGCCCGAGAACTGTTGACGCTGACTTTGCCCCCCAACCAGGCAAACCCGGGAACCCATCCGATGCATCGCCCATCAATGCGAGGTAATCGGGAATCGATTCCGGTGGAACGCCAAACTTCTCGATCACGCCATCGTGATCAAACATCTGGCCTTTGCGACGATCGAACTGGACCACACGACTTCCGACTACACACTGGGCAAGATCTTTGTCGGGAGTGCAGATGAGCACCTGATCCACACTTTTATCGGCTGCAGCTCTCGCAGCAGCCGAACCCATGCCATCGTCGGCTTCGTGTTCGATCATTGAGAAGACGGTGAAACCAGCAGCATCCAACGCTTCATCGAGTAACGGAAACTGGTTACCTAATTCAGGATCAAGATCTTCACCCGATTTGTAGCCATCCCACATGGCGTTGCGGAATGAATCCACCGTGCGATCAGTAGCGACGCCAACGTGAGTCGCGCCTTCATCGAGCATGTTGAACATCGACATCACCACGCCGCGAGTTGCTGCGACTTCCATGCCATCGTCATTTACGCGCGATGGGAGCGCGAAGTGGTGGCGAAAGAGTTCATAGGTGCCGTCGACCAGATGTACCTGCATGGGGTCATTGTTCACCATACCGAGACTCCTCGGCGAAGAAACCACCCCTTTCCTTCAGCGACGGCATACTCTCCAGCCATGGCTGATCAAACAGAACGTCTCGCAAACCTTCGCAAATGGAACATCGGTATTGGTGGCCTGCACCTTGTGCAAGGCATCCTCATCCTTGTTCTGAGCACCTCTTTCGCCATTCCGATTGTTGCAACGGTCATGACCGGCCCGCCCGGTGGCGAGGGATCTCTTTCAGTAACCAAGCATTTCTTTGACTTCAACTTTCCGATCGCTATCGCGCTCTTCTTGTTTCTTGCCGCCGGCGATCACTTGCTGACCTCAGTGACTCCATTGCGTTCTTGGTACGAGCGCAACCTCCTCCATGGAATCAACTACGCGCGCTGGATCGAATACTCCGTGAGCGCGTCAATCATGATCGTGCTGATTGCACTCTTGAATGGCATCAACAACCTCTACGCCATCATCGCCATCTTTGGCGTGAACGCCGCGATGATCCTTTTTGGTCTGGTCATGGAACAAGTCAATCGCAATCGCGAATCAGTCAATTGGTTGCCATTCATCTTTGGTTGCATCGCCGGCATCGTCCCGTGGATCGCAATCGTCATCGGGCTTGTCACTTCGTCAACTGACAACACGATGATCAACGGGGTTCCGGCAAACTCAGAAGGTGTTCCGACCTTCGTGTACTTCATCGTGATTTCGCTGTTCCTCTTGTTCAACTGCTTCGCTCTCAATCAGTGGCTGCAGTACAGAGGCAAAGGCAAGTTCACCGACTACCTCTATGGCGAAAAGGTGTACCTCGTTCTCAGCCTTGTTGCGAAGAGCGCCCTCGCTTGGCAGATCTTTGGCGGCACTCTCGCCAGCCCTTCCTGAATTAAGCGCTGAGTCGACGAAGAACCGCGCCAACGAATCGGTCGGCAGCATCTACGTCGATCGGTAAGAAGAAACACGGCTCGAAAAGTTCCGCCTCCAGAAGTGCAGGCGATCCGTCATCGAGTCGGACCACGTCGTATCGGCCATAGAGGAGTTGCTGATCCTTCGAGATCCAACCGGCCCCGCGAGCAACCTCGGTTGCTGCCGACGCTGCAGCATCGACAACGACCAGAACATCGTCGGGAGTTTGTACTGACGTGATCTGCTCCTGATACTCACCGCCCACGAGCTGACCGCCTTCAGCGAGCAACGCTGCTTTGTTGAACGAGTGGGAAATCATCCCGTCGAACAGCACCGTTCCGATTTCACCTTCAGCGTCGATCCGCGCTGCGAACGGCTGAACCATCGTCGTCAGACCTTTGGCCAAGATTTCACTCGCCAGCACTTCGGCCGCCCGATCAGTCTTCAGATAGCGACCCGTCAACCGGCTCCCTGCTGACACCGAAGGTTTCACCACAATCTCCGCGCTGCCAAAAGATTGCGCCGCCGAATGAAACTCTTCGATCGAATCGACAAAGGCAGTCGGAACGATCGGCACCCCTTGATGGGCAAGATCCGCGAGATAGCGCTTGTCGATATTCCATTCGATGAGTTCGACGGGATTGTGAAAGGTCGTCAGCCCGCGCCGATCACCAAGCCATTTTCGAAACGCGTTCAATCTCTTGACGTAATTCCAGGGGCTTCTCACGACAACAAGATCGAACGAATCCCACGCCACCGATTCGTCTTCCCACGCCGCTTGAACAAGATCGATTCCGGCATTGGCAAAGGCAACGATTTGCAAAGGAAGATCGACATCATCATGGATCGCGTCGAGATCACTTGTGGTCACAAACGCAACTCTCATGCCGTCACGCTAGCGATGAGCGCCGACGCGACAGAGCCCGACACAAGGCCGGGCTCTGCACAACGTTGTTGTGATCAACCTAATCAGTTGAACCAGTTATCAACTTGAGTGATTTTACAGGTGACCTTCGAAGCGGTCGTGACGGTGTACGAACCGATATCCCACTGGATTCGATCATTGCCGGGCACCGAATTTGGCAAGGTCGTTCCATTATTAATAAGCGTTCCCGACGGATCGCGGAACTCGTATTCAAAGAGGTAACTCTTGGATGTTGACGTTTGATTCGAAATCGTTCCCGCCATCATCGGGTACCCAAGTGAATCGACCTCACATCTGTCGATCTTTAACGTGTACGTCGACGGATCAGCTTTTCCGGTTGCATCCTTTAAGGCAACAGTTGCCGTTCCCGCAAGCACGACAAAAGCCACGAAAAGGATGATCGCAATGATCGTTCCGACAGCGCCCAGAATGAGACCTGCAAGTGCCATTCCCTTGCCCGTGCCGCCCAATTCCTTGGCTTTTTTCATGCCAAGAAAACCAAAGACAATGGCGAGGATGCCAGCGATCGGTCCGAGGCAGACGAACGTCAAGATACCGAGCACCAGTGCAGCGACAGCCATTCCGTTATTCGGATTCGGCGCACTACCCGCTTGAGCAATCGGAGGTGGAGCAAATCCACCTGCGGGTGGTGCCGGTGGAGCGGGTGGCGGAGTACCGCCAGTTGGTGGCGGTGGTGGTGGCGGTGGTGGTGGCAAATCGGTCATCAGTTCTCCCGTGAACTCAGGCGACGCCCGTGCGCCGTTTCGCCGACGCTACCCGGTCACTCAAAATTTTTCCGAGAAAGTAACCACATCAACGGCGCAGGTTTCTCACTCAAGAATCTGTCAGGCCTTGGTGGCCCAAAACTTGGTCCACGACGGCCAGGAACCGGGCACCGTGCCCAGTCCGTCGTGGTTCTTCGGCCATTCCGCAACCCGCAATGACAACGGCGAGCTCGGTGCTTCTTCGCCATACCAAAGTTCATGAATACGTCGAACGAAGAGCCACTGGCCGCCGCGCCGTTCATAGGTGTCGCGGTAAAGAATGAATTGATGAATCCAGCGCTCGCCATCTTGGATCTGTGCATGGCAATACACCTGACCCGTTGCGTGATCGGCATCAACCAGATCAATCGCGTGGGTCCCAACATTCAGCATCGAGATCCCGATCGCACCGAGCGACTCCGCAAACGACGCTCGCAACGCCTCGCGACCATAGGTGTCGCGTCCAACCCGAACGTCGTCAACAAAGAGCAGGACGAGTGCATCGAGATCTCGGGAGTCCACAGCAACGGCGTAGTGCGATGCCAGTTGACGGATCTGTTCATGCGCCCACAGCCGCTCAACGATCTCAGTCAGGTCCGAAGATGCCATGGCCGGAGCGTAGGACGAGCAACACCCCCGCGTCCGCATTCCCGGGGTCGTATCCTCCGGGGATGGCTCAACGATCCGACTCCACCGCCGTGTTTGCCAACGGATCGATCTCACTTCGCCTCTACCCACACAACGAACTCGATGCGATCTCCATCGTCGACCAGTTGTGCACGCAAGCGGCAATTGCCGCTGATGTTGGTTTCGACGGGGTCATGACGTCAGAACACCACGGCGGATTCGCTGGCTACTTGCCGAACCCTCTACAGACCAGCGGCTTTCAACTCGCTTCTATGTCCCGAGGATGGGCGGCGGCTTGTCCGGTGCTCTTGCCATTGCGCCCGGTTGCCATGCTGGCTGAAGAAGTTGCATGGCTGAACGCGCGCTTCCCCGGACGCGTCGGCATTGGTGTTGGTTCGGGTTCCTTACCGCTCGACTTTGAAGCAATGGACATTGACCAAAGCACAGCAGTCGACGTCTTCAAACGCGATCTTCCACGGCTCGTCGAGATGCTTTCTGGTCGCGAACTCGGCGTCATCAACGGAGACCGAGCGTTACGCGAACTCACAACGCAGCCGATCCCCGTGATCAGCACGGCAATGAGTCCCGCCGCAGTGCGCCGATCGGCCGCTGCTGGAGCGGGCGTCATTTACGACGGCGGGAGCAACCCGGATCGACTGCGAACGCTTTCCGATGCCTATGTCGAAGCCGGCGGTACTGCACCAAGAATTCTCATTCGCCGAGTGTGGTTAGGACCTCCACCGAAGGAAGCTTTTGAAGCGCAGTTCGAGGTGTATCAGAGCTACTCGACCACTGAAGCACTCACTCACTGGCGAGATAACGGATGGATCTGTGGCGATGACGGCGCCGCACTCGCGCAAGAACTCGCTGACGCTCTGCGAACAACGAATACGTCGTGCATCAACCTGCGAATCCATGCACCTGGCATCGCTGCCGAAGCCGCCCGAGAGCAGATTGCTGTGCTGGGGGCAGAAGTTCTTCCCCGATTACGAGCCGAGCTCGCAAACGGTTAACCATTTAGACGTCGATGCCTTCGAGGTCTTGACGAACCAGCGTGCGATAGAGGTCGGCATACAAACCCTCGGCCGCCAACAATTCTTCGTGACGCCCTCGTTCAACGATGCGTCCTGACTCGAGAACCAGAATCTGATCGGCGCCGGTGATCGTCGACAGTCGATGTGCGACAACCAATGAAGTTCTTCCTTTAAGTGCCGTCGCAAGCGCTTGCTGAACAAGTGATTCATTTTCTGAATCGAGATGGCTCGTGGCCTCGTCGAGAACAATGATGGCCGGCGCCTTCACCAACACTCGGGCGATCGCCAAACGCTGCTTCTCTCCGCCAGAAAGGCGATGGCCGCGTTCACCAACAACAGTGTTGTACCCGTCGGGAAAGCCAACGATGACATCGTGGATTTGGGCTGCCTTACACGCCGCGACGATTTCGGCATCGGTCGCGTCGGGCCGCGCGTAGCGAAGGTTTTCGGCCACCGTGTCGTGAAAGAGATGAGGATCTTGCGACACGACCCCGACCGCGCTGCGCAACGAATCGAGTGTGAGGTCGCGAACATCGTGCCCATCGATACGGACCGAGCCCTCGGAGGCGTCGTACAAGCGCGGCACCAACGAACTCATGGTGGTCTTTCCCGCACCCGAAGGGCCTACGAGCGCGATGAGCTGCCCCGGAAGAATTGACGCAGAGACGTCATGAAGAACTTCGGCACCGGGGCCGTCGTCGATCGATCCGCTCAAGCCGATCTCGAGTGATGCCAGTGACTCCTCTGCTCCAGAGGGGTAGCGGAATGTGACGTGATCGAATTCGATCGCGCCCTTTGATGGCGGAAGATCTATTGCATCGTCTTTGTCATCGAGTGAGTTGCGCAGATCGAGAACTTCGAAAACACGATCGAAGGAAACAAGGGCCGTCATGATGTCAACGCGAGCACTTGAAAGCGCCGTAAGCGGCTCGTAGATGCGCGTCACCAATGCCGCTAACGCAACCAGCGTGCCGAGAGTGATGGCATCGGAGATAACGAGTTGCCCGCCGATCCAATAGACCAGCGCAGTTCCGATTGCGCCAACAAGGGCCAGGGCAATGAGGAACGTACGGCTGTACATCGCGCTTTGAATACCGATGTCGCGCACTTCTGCAGCACGGTCGGAAAACTGCTTGGTCTCGCGCTTGCGATTACCGAACAGTTTCACCAAGAGTGCTCCCGAAACATTAAAGCGTTCGGTCATCTGAGTGTTCATTGCTGCATTGAGATCAAACCCTCGACGAGTGATTGCCGACAGTCGACGCCCAACACGCTTAGCCGGAATGATGAAAATTGGCAGAACCAAGATGCCAATAAGGGTGAGGCGCCATTCCAGATAAAACATCGCAATAAGCGTGGTGATGAGCACAATCACGTTCGAAACAACCGACCCGAGCGTTGTCGTTACCGCGCGTTGAGCTCCGATGACATCGTTATTGAGGCGGCTCATCAGAGCGCCGGTTTGAGTTCGCGTAAAGAAACCAATCGGCATGGCGGAAACGTGATCGAACAACTTCACGCGGAGGTCGTAAATCAATCCTTCGCCAATGCGTGACGAATAGAGACGCTCGAAAAATGACATCGCAGAAGAAAACACTGCTGCGGTGATCACAATGGCGGCGAGGACATGAAGAAGTCCGCGATTTCCTTCAGGAATGGCCGAGTCGATGATCTGTCGGAAGAGCAATGCCGGTATGAGTCCAAGCAGGGCCTGAATCACGATGACAAAAACGAATGTAGAGATCGCCCACCGATAGGGGCGGGCATAAGAAAGCACCCGAAGCACGGTGCGGCGGCCGATTGATGCATTGGCAATTGCGTCGCGATTGCCGGACATCATCATGTGAAGGGAACTGGGCATCATGGTCCGCTCAGGCTAGGACCCACCGAGCGCATTCACTCCCGCCACCGGACGCGCCACCGGCGCCCGTAGGCGCCGGCATTGGTGGCGGAAAGTGAGGGATTCGAACCCTCGGTGACCCGAAGGCCACAACGGCTTTCGAGGCCGCCCCATTCGTCCGCTCTGGCAACTTTCCGTCTTCGACACTAGTTGCCCCTGTTCGAAGGGGGCCAACGCGCCTTGAGGATCAGAAAGAGTTCAGCGCAGGCCAGCAAAGTACGTAGAGAGCAGTTCGCTGCACTCCTCGGCCCGCACGTCAGCAACGGTCACGAACTCGTGGTTCAGTCGAGGATCGCTCCCAAGTTGATACAGCGAACCGCATGCACCGTTTTCATAGCTACGCGCTCCGAAGACCACTCGGCCAACTCGAGCGTTCACCATGAGCCCAGCACACATGGCGCAGGGTTCAAGCGTGACAACCACGGTGGCATTCTCGAGTCGCCAAGAACCTATGGCTGCTGCAGCATCTCGAACCGCGAGGAGTTCTGCGTGCGAGGTGGGGTCCTGTGACTGTTCACGCTCGTTATGACGACGAGCAACGACCTGGCCATCGATCACCACAACGGCGCCGATCGGCACTTCACCTTGCTCGCCGGCGAGCCTTGCTTCTTCAAGGGCCAAGCCCATGAGGTCAAAATCAGAAAGCCCGTGATCGGAGGACTCGGGGGTGTCAGTTGCAACTCCCATTCGGTCTCCGATCACGTTGCGTTCGTCTGTACTTGCTGGCGGAGGGAGTGGGATTCGAACCCACGGTGAGTTACCCCACACACGCTTTCCAAGCGTGCCGATTCGGCCGCTCTCGCACCCCTCCCGGGGACCATCCATTTGTGCCGGACGGTGTTCCGAGCCGACAGGGTATCGTTCCTCCCGACCCGCTCTCGCGTGTGGCGGTCGGGTCCTGTGCAATCGGAACCCGCGAATCGAGTCAGGGCCGGAAGGCAGCAGCTCTCAACGGGATCACCGATGTGCCGCAGGTCGCCTGACCGTCACACGGGAGAGCGGGTCTTTTTCCGCCCATTGCCCACAGATCGGGGCGATGGCAGTCCCAGCCGATCGGTAGGCTCGCCACCAATGTCCTATCAGTCGCTCTATCGCCGCTATCGCCCGAGTCGCTTCAGTGAGGTTCGTGGCCAAGAGCACCTTGTGTCGGCGCTTCGCAACGCCGTCACCGAAGATCGCTTGGGCCACGCCTATCTCTTCTCTGGCCCGAGAGGTACCGGCAAAACCTCTACCGCTCGCATCCTTGCCAAGGTTCTCAATTGTCAGAATCCCGAAGCGGGCGAGCCATGTTGTGTGTGCGACTCGTGCCTCTCCATCGATGCGGGAACCAGTTTCGATGTTCACGAACTCGACGCTGCTTCCAATAACGGCGTCGACTCGATTCGAGATCTCATCTCAAGCGCATCGCTTGCTACGCCTGGTCGCTACAAGGTGTACATCCTCGATGAGGTCCACATGCTTTCGACTGCCGCGTCGAATGCATTATTGAAAACGCTCGAGGAACCGCCTTCTCACGTCATCTTCGTGTTGGCAACCACCGATCCGCAGAAAGTTCTTCCGACCATTCGGAGCCGCACGCAGCATTTCGAGGTGCACCTGCTATCGGCCGCCGATCTTGAAGGACTCGTCGACTACGTCGTCGCCGATGCTGGTCTCGAACTTTCGCCCGAAGGTCGCTCCTATGTCTTGCGCGTTGGCGCGGGATCTGCGCGCGACACACTCTCTGCACTCGATCGAGTTGTTGCCGCTGGCGGTATTCCCGATTCTGAAGATGCCGTCGATGAACTTGTCGAAGCCCTCTGTGAACGCGATACCGGCCGCGCACTCATTGCCGTCGAGGGTGCCCTCTCTCGTGGGCGCAACCCGCGTGTTCTCGGCGAGGCTCTCATCGCACGGCTACGCGATGTCTTCCTTGCGTCGGTTGGCGCCGACCTTTCTCGCCTGACCGACACCGATCGCGATCGCGCTGTCGAACAGGGCCGACGCCTCAGTGCTGCTGGTGCAACTCGTGCGCTTGAAGCACTCGGCGAAGCATTCGTGGGCATTCAAGACGCCCTCGACCCACGCATCCCACTTGAAGTCGCGTTAGTCCGACTCACTCGCGACGATGCCGACGTCTCTTTGTCATCGCTCGCCGATCGCATTTCACGACTCGAACGCGACGGAGTCGTCGTTTCGACTGACGCGGCAACCAAGGCGCCAGGACCGGCACGGCCCAAGGCACTCCCACCCCCCATTGCCGATGACACCGACGACGAGCAGGTCGATTCCAGTCCCATGCCAGCAGCTGGCAGTCGTCCCGCCGATGTCGCTCGCGAGGAACTTCGCCGTCGAACAGGAGGCGAAGAACCAATTCGACCAAGTCGCGCTGCGGCTCGCCCACCAACTCGTCCCGCCCGTCCCGGTCGTCCCGGCGCAGCTACGGCCCCCAGTGCGGCCCCCAGCCCAGCAGCAGTGCCCGCCCCCGAGCCGGCTACTGGGCTAGTCGCCGAACCAATTGGTGAACCAGTCGCCGAACCAGTCGCCGATCTCACCCCTGAGCCGATCGTTGAAGTGGCGCCAAGCGCTCCGGCCGCACCTGCTCCTACAGGCGGGTCCATGCCGGCGCTCATCGATCTCACGAGCAACTGGAGCGACACCCTTCTTCCCTCACTTCCCCAACGGTCTCGCGCTCGATTCTCCGGCGGACATTGGGTCGACGTTGTCGATGGTGTCGCCGTCTTTGGATTACCCAATGAACCGCATGCGGTTCGCTGCGAAGAATGCCGCTCCGAGGTTGAATCTGCACTTGCAGCACACTTCGGTGCCCCGGTCCCCATTCGTCTCGTTGTCGATGGTTCGGCACCCGATCCATCTGCACCTCGAAGTGTCGCTGCGGCGCGCCGAGCAGCAACCGACCAAAATCCCGTCGATGAATCCATCGATCTCGACGACCTCAGAAATGCCAGAGGCGCATCTTCTGCGGGTGCTGATCGCATTGCTGCGGTCTTCCCCGGCGCCGAACTCGTCGACGAAAACTGATTCCCTACCCCATCGCCCCTGCGGGAGCCCACGTGTCTGACCAATTCGATCTCAGCTCAATGCTTAGCCAAGCAATGGCGATGCAACAGCAGTTTGAGCAAGCTCGCGCCGACGCCGCTGCTCGCGAGTTCGTCGGTCAAGCCGGCGGAGGCGCTGTCGCCATTCGCGTCACCGGTGGCATGCAGATGCTCGATGTTTCGATTTCTCCCGAAGCTGTCGACCCTTCCGACGTCGCCATGCTCGAAGATCTTGTGCTTGCCGCATTTCACGATGCACTCGCGCAAATCGATGAGATGCAACAGGAAGTACTTGGGCCTTTTCAGAACGCAGCCATGCCCGACCTCGGCGACCTTGGCGGTCTTGTCGATCTCGACGCACTTGGTCTTTTCGGAGCACCCGACGACATCATTGAGATCGATACACCTCAATCGAGCGATCACGAGTGAGCATCTACGCCGGTCCAGTTCAGGATCTCATCGACGAACTCGGTCGCCTTCCTGGTGTTGGCCCGAAATCCGCGCAACGCATCGCGTTTCACTTGCTCAAGATGCCCACCGAGGACGCCGCTCGGTTAGCCAATTCCATTCTCATCGTGAAAGAACGCGTCAGCTTTTGCACGACATGTTTCAACGTGTCCGAAGGTGACTCCTGCGGAATCTGCAGCGATACACGCCGCGAGGCAGGCGTGGTCTGCGTGGTTGAAGAACCTCGCGACATCGTCGCCGTTGAAAAGACCGGCGAATACCGCGGCCGCTATCACGTGCTTCAAGGCGCAATTAGTCCCATCGAGGGTATTGGGCCCGATCAATTGCGCGTGAAGGAACTGCTCACACGCATCGAGCCCGAAGGAATCGAAGAAGTCATCCTGTGCACAAACCCCAACATCGAAGGTGAAGCAACCGCGATGTATTTGGGACGCTTGCTCAAACCACTCGGCATTCGCGTCACACGAATTGCCAGCGGACTTCCGGTCGGTGGCGACCTCGAGTACGCAGACGAGCTCACGCTCGGCCGCGCCCTCGAGGGACGCCGCGACGTCGATTAGCTCAGATCGTTTCCAGCAAGATGGCGTCGCCCTGACCGCCGCCGCCACAAAGTGCAGCAGCGCCCTTACCGCCACCGCGACGCTTGAGTTCCATCAAGAGGTGCAGGGCAACACGGGTGCCCGACATGCCAATGGGGTGACCAAGAGCGATTGCGCCACCGTTGACGTTGGTGATTTCGTCGGTGATGCCAAGTTTCGCCATTGAAGCAACTCCGACGGCGGCGAATGCTTCGTTCAATTCGAAGAGGTCGAGATCGCTGACCTTCATGCCGACGCGATCGAGCGCGTTATTGATTGCATTGGCGGGCTGATCGAGCAGTGATGCATCGGGACCAGCAACCTGGCCATATCCAACGATGCGACCGAGCGGCGTAATGCCAAGACGCTCAGCAGCCGCTTCCGATGCAACGATGACCGCTGCGCCACCATCGGAAATTTGCGAAGCGTTACCAGCGGTGATGTTTCCGGCCTTATCGAATGCCGGACGAAGACCGCTCAGGGAGTCGTAGGTAGATTCCGCGCGAACACCTTCGTCTTCGGAGAACAACTTCGGGTCACCCTTGCGCTGTGGAATCTCCACCTTGACGATCTCGTCGTTGAAAAGGCCTTCCGCCTGTGCTTTGACGGCTCGTGCGTGTGAAAGTGCGGCGAGCGCATCCTGTGATTCGCGGCTGATGCCGGCGGTAGCTGCGTACTTTTCGGTGCCAGCACCCATTGCCAATTGGTCAATGGCGCAGAACAGTCCGTCGAACATCATCGAGTCGATGACTTTGCTGTCGCCCATGCGCAAACCAGCGCGAGCTCCTGGCATGAGGTACGGCGCATTGGTCATCGACTCCATACCGCCGGCGACAACGATGTCGGCCTCGCCGGACTGGATGTAGAGGTCGGCAAGATGAATTGCATTGAGACCTGAGAGACACACCTTGTTGACGGTGGTCGAAGGAACCGACATGGGAATGCCAGCTTTGGTTGATGCTTGACGTGCAGTCATCTGACCAGCACCGCCGAGCAGCACCTGCCCCATGAACACATAATCGACCTGTTCCGGGGTGAGCCCAGCGCGCTGAAGCGCAGCGCGGATGGCAAGTGCACCGAGATCAGTGGCTTCGAATCCGGCTAATGAACCAGAAAGCTTGCCAATAGGCGTACGAGCGCCAGCGAGAATGACCGAACCAGCCATGCCTGAACCTCCCAAGAGGAATTGTTCCCCGTCGCCGGCTCAGACAGGCGATCGACGGGAGGGACGGCGATGTCCCGGGCCAGAACTGTACCCGCCGGTAACCACGGCCACCGCATGGCCTCAGGGCACCCGGCCCGCATGGCCTGAGGCCCATCAGGCCCGGTAGCGTGCCGCCTCATGCAACAGATCATCGATGCCATTCTCCAGGGTGCCCCCGGCGAGGAACTCGCTGCCATCCCCCTCCCCGAGTCCTATAAGGCCACCGTCGTTCTCGCCTCAGAGCAGACGATGTTCGACGGCATGGAGTCAGAAGCCAAGGACCCTCGTCAGGCACTTCATCTCCAAGAGATCGCCCTCCCCGAACTCGCCCCCGATGAAGCGGTCATCGCTGTCATGGCGAGCTCAATCAACTTCAACACCGTTTGGTCCTCAATCTTTGAACCGGTTTCGACGTTCGGTTTCCTGAAGCGCCTCGGCAAAGAGAGTTACTGGGGAGCACGTCACGACCAACCGTTCCACGCTGTCGGTTCCGATGCATCAGGCGTTGTCCTGCGAGTTGGCAGCGCAGTGCGTAAGTGGAAGGTTGGCGACAAAGTCGTCGTGCACTGCAACTACGTCGACGATCAAGATCCTTCAAGCCACAACGACTCAATGCTCGGTGACAACCAACGTATTTGGGGTTTCGAAACCAACTACGGCGGACTCGCCGAACTTTCGGTTGTCAAAGCGAATCAGCTCATGCCAAAGCCTGCTCATCTTTCGTGGGAAGAAGCATCAGTTAACGCATTGTGCAACTCCACGAGTTACCGGATGCTGGTGAGTAGGAATGCCGCTCAAATGAAACAAGGCGATGCCGTTCTTGTTTGGGGCGCGTCGGGTGGCCTCGGCGGTTACGCCGTCCAGTACATCCTCAATGGTGGAGGCACCCCGGTCGGTGTTGTGTCATCCCCAGAAAAGGTTGGACTGCTGAACGACCTCGGCGTTGAGCACGTCATCGATCGTCGTGCATCCAACTACAAGTTCTGGGCCGATGAGCACACCCAAGACGAGACAGAATGGCGTCGACTGGGCAAAGACATTCGCTCAATGATCGGTCGCGATGTCGACATCGTGTTTGAACACCCAGGTCGCCAAACCTTTGGCGCCTCAGTGTTCGTTGCTGCTCGCGGCG
>CAESAL010000012.1_pt1 | contig 34517 bp, 33 predicted proteins | sample 7263561 | NCBI WGS metagenome assembly CAESAL01 (sample SAMEA6814029, study PRJEB35770) | freshwater metagenome | biome: Freshwater; feature: Freshwater reservoir; material: water | place: Czech Republic | collected 2016-04-20 | depth 30m m | reverse complement strand
GAGATCCACCAGGTGGATGGGGTTGACATCGAAAGCATTCGTCCCGCAGCCGAATCGCTTCACGATCCTCGGGTTGATGCGCTGGAGACTGCGGCGCTGTTAGTAGGCGCGCCAACTCCATCGGCCGCGCTCGACGAATTATGTATCCATGGCGTTCGAACCGTTGGCGCTCATTGGGGAGTAGTGCTCGATCTCTCAAGCGGTTCCATCGGCTCAGAAGTCGGTGAGTGTCCGCCGGCCGCATGGATCGCGGCGTTTGTCGCTGGAAGTCAGTCCTCGGCTCGTGTTTCTGATGGCGATAGTGGTCCCTCTGACATGGTGTGGGCTCCGTTGCCTGCTGCAGGGCGAGCGCTCGTGATGGGTCGGAACGGCGAATCGTTCCGGGCTCGTGAACGGAGGCAAGCGGCTGCACTGGCTCGGATCGTCGACACGAGGTTTCGAGAGTTGATGAACTTGTCGCGTCACCGCCACCCTTCGGTGAATGGATGACGACTTAGCCCTGCGGCGTGAACTTCGCCCAGCCTCGAGACCGTTCGACGGCGCGCAACCATTGTTGGTGCGCAGTATCGACGAGTGAACGATCTGCTTGCGGCTCAATCGCAACATCAATCGCCCAGTTCTGGCTGATGTGTTCGACTGAGTCCCAAATCCCTTCAGCAAGTCCAGCGAGATACGCGGCACCGAGTGCTGTGGTTTCCTGCACGACGGGACGATGTACAGGGACACCTAACTGGTCGGCCTGAAGTTGAAGGACAAAGTCGCTTGCGGCTCCGCCGTCTGCTCGGAGTGCGGAGAGCGTGAGGCCTCCTGCTGATGCCATTGCCTCGACAACGTCTCGGGTCTGAAGCGCAATGGACTCAAGCATGGCGCGTGCGAGATGCGCAGCGCTTGTGCCTCGAGTGATTCCCAGAATCGTCCCTCGCGCATACGGGTCCCACCAGGGACTCCCGAGTCCGGTGAACGCGGGGACGATGACAACGCCCTCGCTGCTTTCGACTGACGCTGCAAGTGCCGTGACGTCGCTTGAGTTCTCTATGACCTGCAAACCGTCGCGCAGCCATTGGACGCCGGAACCCGTCACGAAGATTGCGCCTTCGTACGCATAGGTGAGTTTCGGAACGCCAGACGCGTCGGGCAGAGACCATGCGATGGTGGTGAGAAGTCCATCGACGGGCGCAGGGCAGGTCGCACCCATGTTCATCAGAACGAAACTTCCGGTGCCGTAGGTGTTCTTGGCCATTCCTGGTTCGAAGCAGGCTTGTCCGAATAATGCGGCCTGCTGGTCGCCAGCGATTCCGCTTATGGGGATTCCCGCGCCGAGGGGACAGGAGTCAGAGGTGAGTGCCATGCGACCACTCGAAGGAACGACTTCGGGGAGCACATGCATCGGTACGCCGAAAAGGTCGCAGAGTTCTTCAGACCACTGACCGTTTCGAATATCGAACAGCATCGTTCGGCTGGCGTTGGTGGCATCGGTGATGTGGGTTGCGCCATTTGTGAGTTTCCACACCAGCCATGAATCGATTGTTCCGAGTGCGACGGAATGGTCGGGAGTGATTCCCCCTTCAGTGAAGATCCACCGTGCCTTGGTCGCGGAGAAATACGGATCGAGCACGAGTCCGGTGGCCGAGCGCACCATCGGTAAGACGCCCTCAGACTCAAGTTGCGCGCAGAGATCTGAGGTGCGTCGGTCCTGCCACACAATCGCGCGGTGAAGGGGGCGACCTGTTGTCCGATCCCAAGCCACGATCGTTTCTCGTTGGTCGGTGATGCCGATAGCGGCGACCGATTGGTCCATGGTTTGAAGCGCGCGGCCGAGATGACCGAGCACGGTGTGAATGGCTGACCAAATCTCTTCGGCGTCGTGTTCCACCCAACCGGGTTGGGGGAAGTACTGATTGAATTCTTGGTACGAAGAGGTGAGTGGCAGCCCGCTGTGGTCAAAGGCAATAGCCCTCACCCCTGTAGTCCCGGCATCGATGGCGACGACAACGCTCATGAGGGTGTCAGTTCGGGGCAGACTGCGGGCATGAGCATTGATTTCAGTCTGTCACCCGAACTCGAAGCGATCCGAGAGAAGGTCCGAACCTTTATCGCCGAGGTTGTTACCCCGACCGAACGGCGTCTCGAGGCCGAGGGGATTGCCGAGACCGATCGGCGCGCCTATGTCGCTGAATTGATCGAGTTGCGACGCCAAGCTCAAGAACTAGGGCTTTGGCTTCCGCACATGCCGGCGGAATGGGGCGGCATGGGTCTTGGGCATGTTCAGCTCGCAATGGTGCAGGCCGAAGCGGCTCGCACGCGACTTGGTCCGTGGGTGCTCAATTGTCAGGCGCCCGATGAAGGCAATATGCACACGTTGCTGCACTGGGGAACCGACGATCAGAAAGAAAAGTATCTGCGTCCGCTTTGCGAAGGACGTGTGTGGTCATGCTTCGCGATGACTGAACCCGAGGTTGCTGGTTCAGATCCCACTCTCATTCGTACACACGCTGAACAAGACGGAGAGGAATGGGTGATCAATGGTCATAAGTGGTTTATCTCGAACGCCCATCGAGCCAGCTTCGCGATTCTCGTTGCGCGGACTGAAGACGATCCCGATCTTCCGCAGGCTGCCAACACGGCGTTCATTGTCGATATTCCTTCCGAAGGTTGGACTGAGGTGCGTCAGATCGAAACGATGCACGGAGCGACAGGCCATTCAGAAATTCTGATCGAGGATCTTCGCGTCGCTGATTCGCAGATGCTGGGAGGACGAGGGCAAGGTCATCGTCTCGGTCAATATCGCCTTGGCCCGGCGCGCCTTGCTCATTGCATGCGCTGGATCGCTCAAGCTGAAGTCGCGCTCGACATGATGGTGGCGCGTTCGCTTGATCGTTATTCCCACGGCTCGATCCTTGCCGAGAAGCAAGGTATCCAGTGGCTCATCGCCGATTCGGCGATGGAGCTCTATCAGTGCAAACTCATGGTGTTGCACGCTGCCTACAAGATCGATCGCGGCGATGACTTCACTGCTGAGGTGTCGATGGCCAAGCACTTTGTTGCAAATTCGCTCAACCGCATCATCGATCGAGCAATTCAGGTGCACGGCGCTCTTGGTTACTCGACTGATACGCCTCTCGCTCATATGTATCAGCAGGCCCGCTGGGCGCGCTTTGCTGATGGGGCCGATGAAATCCACCAGATGCGAATTGCACAACGCACAATTGCCGCCTGGCGTGACCATGGAAGTACTCGCACAGCGACAGGCGACCTTCCGATCTAACGCGAGCCTCGCCTCAAGGGGCGGAAGCGACAGTTGTCGTTGTCTGTTCCTGATTCAGTGGTTGCGGCTGATCTTCGGTGGGGATGCCGCAAGACAGAGCAACTGACGAAACGCCAGCGAGGATCGCGGTCGTGGCGACAAGCCGGCGGATGGTTTTGGTCATAGTTCGGCTTCCTCATTGTCGTCAGCAGGTGGCGCGGCGACAAGCGGAAGTTCGACAACGAATCGGGCTCCGTGGTCCCCATCACGACGATCCTCGACCCATACGCGCCCACCGTGGAGGCGCACATGTTCATCGATCAGTGCGAGGCCGAGGCCAACGCCAGTGTCGTTGGAACGATTGCCGCCCTCGCTCCCACGCGAAAATCGATCGAAGACAATGTCACGTTCATCTTCAGGCACGCCGTTGCCGTTGTCTTCGACGCTGATGTGAATGAGGTCGCCGGTGCGTTCAATAGACACTGATGTCGCACCCCCGGCGTAGCGATCGGCATTGTCCAGGAGATTGGCGATCACGCGGCCAAATCTTCGCTTGTCGACTCGAACAATGAGATCTTCCGTATCGACATCGTGGATGACGGGGACACCGCCGCCGCCGAGGATGCTCACTGATTGGTACACAAGTTCGATAACGAGAACTTCCTCGAGGTGGAGGGTGATCGCCCCGACGTCGAAGCGAGAGATCTCGAGAAGGTCTTCGACGAGTTGTTGTAGGCGATCGATGTCGGCGGACAACAGTTCAAGGGCAGTGCGGGCGCGTTCGGGAAGGTCATCTCGGGTGTTTTCAAGTACCTCGATTGATGCTGCAAGCGTCATGAGCGGTGACCGCAACTCGTGGCTGACTTCAGACGCGAATCGCGCATCTCGTTCGATTCGGTCTTCAAGGGCTTGGGCCATTTCGTTGAATGGTCGTGAGATCAGGTCGAGGTCGGGGTCGACTCCTTCTGGAAGGCGAGTGTCGAGGCGACCTCCAGCAATTGCACCTGCTGCTTTTCCGACATCGAGAAGTGGGGCAAAGACTCGACGGCTAGCCCAGTAGCCGATAAGAGCTCCGGCAACGGTCGTGAGCACCGACGCGATGAGCAAGGTTGTCGCCAGACCATTGAGCGTGTGTTGGAGATCGGCGAGCGGGACACTTTCGAAGTACTGGGCATCAAGATCAGGGACGGGGACGCCGACAATCAGCTGTGTTGAGCCGTCAACCGGCGTTCGCATGCGAGCAGCTTGACCGTCGCTGACCATCACGGTCAGTGACTCAGGAATCGATAGTTGGTCGAATGCAGAACCGTTTGTGGCATACCAACGGCCGCCGCTTGAAAGCACAGCGTTGGCAGCATTGGGGTGGGACAGGGCGTTGAGGGAGCGAGTTACTGCTGCCGGCGTCTTTGCGGAGGGGAGTTCGACCGCCAGCCTGTCGGCGTTCGCAAATGCTCGTGTGACGGCGGAGTCTTGTCGCTGATCAATCAGATTTTGTCGGGTGAGACCGAACGTGATGAAGGCCAATGACGTCGACAAGACAGCAGCGCCGAGCGCAAAGGTGAGAGTGAGCCGTGTCCTGAGGCCGAATCGACGGCGCACCGGAGCGATGATTCGCGCCCTGCGGCGGCGCCGAGTTCGGGTTGTAATCGGTTTGGTCACTGCTGCAGTTTGTAGCCGAGGCCGCGGATCGTCATGACGTGACGCGGGTTTGCTGGATCGGCTTCGACCTTCATACGAAGGCGGCGAACATGGACATCGACCAGACGTCCGTCGCCGAAGTAGCCGTATCCCCAAACTCTTTCGAGGAGAACCTCGCGACTAAAGACGCGACCGGGGGCTGATGCGAGTTCGACGAGTAAACGGAACTCTGTTTTCGTCAGGTGGACCTCTGCGTTATCGCGAAGCACGATTCCTTCATCGGGGATGATTTCAAGGTCCCCGAATCGGAGGTGTGTCGGTGCGAGGTCGATTGTGCGCGCCCGTCGAAGGAGAGCGCGAATACGGGCGGAAAGTTCCTTCGGCGCGAACGGCTTCGTGAGGTAATCGTCGGCACCAGCTTCGAGTCCGGCAACGACGTCGTGAGTATCGGCGCGTGCGGTCACCATGACGATCGGAACGTCGCTGACGCGTCGAATCGAACGGCAGACATCGAAGCCATCGATGCCAGGCAGCATGATGTCGATGAGCACGACATCACTCGGTTGACGCGTAAACGCTTGGAGTGCGTCTTCGCCGGTGTCGGCTTCTTCGACTTCCCATCCTTCGTCTTCAAGGGCGAGGCGAACGGCAGTGCGAATTCGTTCGTCGTCCTCGACGGTAAGGATGCGGGTTCCCATAAGTCTCCTATTGTCACCGATCGGCGACCACCGCGTCAGATTTCCCGCTTTGGCCAGATTCCGGTGCTCAGGCGTTGGCAGCGTCGGCGTCGATGAGGAGCGACTTGAGTTCGTTGAACAGCGCCGGCGGGGCGGCAAGACAGAACTCAAATTCGGGGCCACCGCCGCTGAGATTTTCGACAATGGCGCCTGCTTCGGTTGCTATAAGTGCTCCCGCTGCATGGTCCCAAGGTTGAAGGCCGCGTTCGTAATACGCATCGACTCGTCCGCATGCGACCGAACACAGGTCAACTGAGGCTGCACCCATTCGGCGGATATCTCGGACATTGGCGATGAGGCGGCCGAGCACGGCGGCCTGTCGGCGCCGTCGGTCGGGTTCATAAGAGAACCCCGTAGCGACGAGGGCACGGGAGAGGTCGGTTTCACTCGATGCCTGAATCGGTTGGCCGTTGCGAAAGGCGCCGCCATCGCGGATCGCAGTGAACACGTCTCCGTGTAGCGGATCATGAACAACGCCAGCGGCAACGGTTCCGTCGATCTCGGCTGCGATAGAGACAGCGAAGCCGGCATGGCCGTAGAGGTAGTTGGTTGTGCCGTCGATCGGATCGACGATCCACCGCACTCCGGTGGAACCGCTTCGATCGGTTCCTTCTTCTCCGAGAATCGCATCATTGGGTCGAGCCTCGGAGAGACGACCAAGGATTAACGCTTCTGATGAACGGTCCATTTCGGTCACCATGTCGGTGCCCGTCGTTTTCGTATCGACGGTGGTTCGCTCTCGCAAAAGTCCTTCGACGATAAGCGCAGCGGCTTCGGCAGCAACTGATGTTGCGAGTTCAAGAAGCGTTGCAGAATCGGTTGGGGTCATCGAACGCGCGGAACATTGCGGGTTGCGGCGGAAGATTTTGCTGCTGCAGTTGCAGATTCTTCGCGTTCCCGAATGGTGTTCCATTCGCCCATCGCTCGAAGTGTGAGGACGACAACGACTGCGGTTCCAAGTGCAGCAATGATCGCTCCGACGAGAGCGCCGAGTCCTGCCCACACCGAGGAATCACCAGTGACCTGAAGATCAACGAACGCGTAGCCAATAAACCCGCCTGCCGTTCCGCCAATGAGGATCGCAACGAATGCGAGCACTCGGGCACCAACTGAGGGGAGGGCCGAAGGCGTTGGTGAGGAAGGGCGCGTGGTGGACATCGACGCCATCGTATGGGCCACCGGACTCGGACCGCGCACCCGGGCGTGGTCGGTGGCTCCTACAGTTGGGGGTGTGAAGCCCCTCGTGATCCTGCCCACCTACAACGAGGCGGAGAATATTGTTGAAGTTCTTGAGCGCATAGCGGTGGCATTGCCGGAGGCGGAAGTTCTGGTGGTCGACGATGGCAGTCCGGATGGGACTGCATCGCTGGCCGAAAGTTGGGGAGCCGAACATGGTGGACATGTGTCTTTGCTTCGACGTGGAGCCAAGGCGGGGTTGGGTTCGGCGTATCGGGCTGGTTTCGCTTACGGCCTAGCGAATGGCTACGACGCGTTGATCGAAATGGACTCGGATCTTCAACACGATCCCGCAGCGCTTCCTTCGTTAGTAAACGCTGTTGAGTCCGGCGCCGATCTCGCGATCGGTTCGCGCTACGTGCCAGGCGGTCATATCCCTGATTGGCCCAAGCATCGTGAATGGTTATCTCGAGGGGGCAATCGCTATGCCGCGGTTGTACTCCGACTTCAGGTCCGCGACGCCACGGCTGGTTTCCGCTGTTATGCCGCACCGATGCTGTCGCGTATTCCTCTCGACCTCGTGACCGCCGACGGATACGGGTTTCAAATCGAGATGGCGTACAACATTGCGCGGCGAGGCGGTCGCATTGTTGAAGTTCCGATCACGTTCAGCGACCGCGAGCGTGGAACATCGAAGATGTCTTCACGGATCGTGTTTGAGGCGTTGATTCTCGTTACGTGGTGGGCGGTCCGTGATCGCATTCTCCGTCGTCCGCTGCCAGTCGATGCCTCGTAGCTATGCGTGACTGGCTTGTCGGCGGCGCAGTGATCGAAGGCCCGTCCGGTCTTTTGTTGGTGCGGAATCGTCGCCATGACGGAACTTTTGATTGGAGCCCGCCTGGCGGAGTGATTGATGCCGGCGAATCCGTTCTCGATGGAATTGGTCGAGAAGTTGTTGAAGAAACCGGTCTTGTTGTGACCAAGTGGGCGGGGAAGCTCTACGAAATCGAAGCGTCGGCACCCGATATGGGGTGGAAACTTCGTGTCGAAGCGTGGTTGGCCGAATCGTGGGAAGGCGAACTTCGGTTCGATGACCCCGACGGAATCGTCGAAACCGCAGCTTGGGTCGACTCCGATCAATGCGGAGTGCATCTCAACGACGGCGCCCCATGGGTTGCCGAACCAGTTCTTGAATGGCTGCTGCATCGCTGGGTCGATCCTCGTTCGTTCGCCTATCACATCGAAGGAACTGATCGTTCTTCACTATTGGTCACGCGCGTGTGAGCGAAGCACCGCGCCTGGCGAGCATCATCCACGTCGACATGGATGCATTCTTTGTTTCCGTCGAATTACTTGATCAGCCTGAGTTGCGAGGAAAGCCCGTTGTCGTAGGAGGCGACGGAGAACGAGGCGTCGTCGCCGCCGCTTCGTACGAGGCTCGCTCCTTTGGCATTCATTCAGCGATGTCGTCGGTGCAGGCTCGCAGGCTCTGCCCACACGCAATCTTTCTTCGGGGTCGATACGAGCGTTATTCCGAAGTAAGCACAAACGTGATGGCAATATTTCGCGATGTGACTCCACTTGTTGAACCGCTCTCGTTGGATGAAGCCTTTCTTGATGTCTCGGGAGCATTGCGGTTGCTTGGCGAAGCCCCGGTGATCGCAGGCGCTCTTCGTCAGCGTGTGCTCGACGAACAAGGGCTCACGTGTTCGGTGGGGGTTGCGAGTACCAAGTTCGTCGCCAAGCTCGCGACCGAAGCAGCGAAACCGAAGGCATCGGAGAAGGGTCCGCAGTTTGGAAGCGGTGTTTTTGTCGTTCAACCAGAGGAGACGTTGGGATTCCTGCGGCCACTTCCGGTTGAGTCGCTCTGGGGTGTCGGACCGGCAACGCTCTCAAAGTTGCATCGAATCGGTGTCTTAACGATTGCTGATCTAGCGGACCTTCCTGAGGAGAACGTGGTTGCTGTTCTCGGCCGTTCACAAGGACGTCATCTTCATTCCTTGGCGAATGGCCACGACGAACGATCGGTAGAACCAGATCGAGCGATGAAATCAATTGGTCATGAAGAGACGTTCTCTCGTGATCACCACCTTCGTTCAACCCTGGATCATGAATTAGTGCAGTTTGCCGATGCGGTTGCCTCTCGTCTCCGAGCGCAGGGCTTGGTGGCGCGCACGATTCAGTTAAAGGTTCGCTTTGGCGATTTCACAACGATCACCCGGTCAACGACGTTGGCTGTGGCAGTTGATGATTCGCGTTCGTTGCTCGAAGCGGGTCGCCTGCTACTTGAACTCGTCGACCCCGCTCAAGGCGTTCGTCTTCTTGGACTATCAGTGAGTGGTCTCAGTTCTGACTCGTCGAAGCAACTCACATTTGATGAGGCAACTGCTGGTCCTGGTTGGCAGGAAGCGGATCGAACAATCGATGAGATTCGTGCCCGATTCGGTGACGGTGCCATTGGCCCAGCCATCTCGGCCGGTCCTGATGGGCTGCGGCTCAAGCGGAGGGGAAACCAGCAATGGGGCCCCGACGCCGAGACGACCTAGGTCAGTGCCGGTCGCTTTCCTGCCTGCCGTTGTGAAATGAGATCGTCCGTGGGAGACTAAAAGTCCGCAGTAGTTACAAGGAGCAGGTGCAGTGCCGCTTTCCGAGGACGAACAACGCATCCTCAGCGAGATTGAGCAGCAGCTCTATCAGACTGATCCCGGTCTGGCTCGAGACATCGCTGATACGACGGTCTACACGGCAGCCTCTCGCGGAATGAAATGGTCGGCACTTGGATTCTTCGTCGGCTTGGTTGTGCTTGTTCTCACATTGGGCATCGGCGAGATTCCGGTGATCGCCTTTGGTGGATTCCTCATCATGTTGGTTTCAGCTTTGGCGTTTGAACGTAATGGCCGTCGCCTCGGTAAGGCCGGGATGCAGCAGATGACACAATCGGTGAAGGCAACGGGCTTCCGTGACGCTCTTGGTAACACTCGATCGCGTCTGAAAGATCGCCTTCAGCGCGAGGACGAGGACTGACTCTGTCTGGTCCGGTAGCCCTCGCTGTCGATATCGGCGGAACCAAGATTGACGTAGGCATTGTCGATCGCGACGGAGCGATCCTTGCCCGTAAGCGAGCAGTGACGCCGGCGCATGGATCTGGCGATGACATGTTTGGCGTGATTGTTGAACTGAGTCGTCAGGTGGTCAGTGAATCGGCGACGTCTCCGGTCGTATGTGGCGTCGGCACCGGTGGCCCGATGACTCGTGGCGGTGTCGAAGTTTCGCCAGTGAATATTCCGGCGTGGCGCGCGTTTCCACTTCTTGCGCGACTTTCCGCTTCAACGGCGCTCCCGACATTCGTTGACAACGACGCGAAAGCGCTTGCGTTGGCAGAAGGTTGGTTGGGAGCGGCACAAGGCGTCGACAATTACCTCGCGATGGTTGTTTCAACGGGAGTGGGTGGAGGAATTGTTCTCGACGGGCGACTTCTTGATGGCGCCGATGGGAACGCTGGGCACATCGGCCACATATGTGTCGAACCCGAAGGTCGAGCGTGTGCATGTGGAGCACGCGGTTGTCTCGAGGCAGAAGCGTCAGGCACCGCGATCGCAGCGATCACCGGACTTCCTGCGGCGGAGGCTTCGGCTGATGTCATCGAACGCACCGGCCGCCTTGTCGGACGCGCTGTAGCAACGGTTGCAAACTTGCTTGATCTACGCCTCGCTGTTGTCGCTGGTTCGGTAGCGCTTGGCTTCGGCGATCCGTTCTTCGCTGCTGCAAACGACGAGATCGCATTGCGCGCACAACTTGATTTTTCGAGGGGCTGTGAGCTTCGGCGTGGAGGTCTCGGCGCGGATGGTCCGCTCATTGGTGCGGCGGCGGTCGGCTGGCGCGGACTCGATCAGTAGGATCATCTCGTGACCGATCAACCCTCTCCGCGCTGGATGCTCGCCGGAGCAGTCGCAGTTGTTCGTCATCCTTCGCTGTGGGCAACAGCCCTACGCCAACTATTTCGGTTGGCGCCAAGCGGTTGGTGGAAGCGTGCGCCGTTTCTTCCGCTTCCGGACGCGGCGTATTTGAAGTTTCGGCTGGTGACGGCCTACGGCGGTTCGGGTGGCGATCCTCAACCCAAGGACCTGATCACCTATCTGCATTGGTGCCGGGCCTGGCCCGAAGTCACCTCAAAAACACACTGACGACTCAGGACAGGTACTGATCGCCCGATGCGCGAACGGTGATGTCGCTAATCGACACACCCCAGGGCTGATCAATCACATAGATGATCTGTTCTGCGAGCTCTTCGGGTGAGATCGCCCAGTAGCGGATGTTCTCGGGATCGGTGAGGCCCTCGGATTCACCCGGCGTCATGAACTTCACGGCGTTCTCGCGGAACGAGTCCATGTTCTGTCCGAGGATTCCGATCATCGCGTCACCGTTGATGATTGACGCACCGAGGTTTGTGCCGATGACGCCAGTTGGTTTGACCGTCGTTACTTTGATGCGTCCCTGTGATTCGATACGCAGTGACTCTGAAAGCACGTTGACGGCCGCTTTTGTGGCGGTATAGATCGCAGAACCAGCCACTGGAACATTTCCGTAGATCGATGAGATGTTCACGACCTGACCACGGCCTTGCTTGATCATCTGATCGTGAACGGCGGAGATTCCATTCACGACACCTTTGAAGTTGATATCGATACACCGGTTCCAAGCTTCGGCAGCTTCGGCATGGTCGGCCCAAAAGGCGAGGGGCATGATGCCGGCATTGTTGACAAGTACATCGATAGATCCGAAGTTGGCGATGCAAGCGTTCGCCATGGCGATTGTCTGTGCAGGGTCAGTCACATCCACCGTGCAAGCGTGCACAAGGCGACCTTGAGCCTGGAGTTCGGCGGCGAGTGAGGTCACACCATCGGCATCGATATCGGCGGCAAGGACGTTGGCGCCGCGTTCCGACGCGATCTTGGTGACGATCCGGCCGAAGCCGCTTGCCGCTCCGGTCACGATGATCGATCGTCCTGTGAGATATCCATTGCCGGTAACAGTCATGGCGGTGACCGTATCGCTGGTCGGTAACCTGCGCGTGTGGCTCGTTGGGATGTTGTGAGAGCAAAGGGAGATGCACGTGGCTTTCACAGCCATGGCGTTCCTGATGGCGCACAGCGTTCGGTGCGCGTGCTCGACGTGAATGGTTCGGCGCTCGCCCTCGGTTCGGCACAATCGATCGAGGATGTTGACCTTGAGGTAGCGAAGCGACTCGATATCGATGTGTTCAATCGCCAGAGCGGGGGAGGAGCTGTGCTGCTCGATCCCGGCGCACAGATTTGGATCGATGTCGTGATTGGCCGGTCTGATCCGTTGTGGCAAGACGATGTCAGTCTGGCGTCACAATGGCTCGGCGATGTGTGGGTCGCGGCACTTCTGTCAGTGGGTGTCGAAGGAGTTGTGCATCGGGGGGCAATGCTTACGAACGCATTGTCGCCGGTTGTGTGTTTTGCTGGACTTGCTGCTGGTGAAGTGACTGTTGGTGGCGCGAAGGTCGTTGGCATTTCGCAGCGACGCACACGTGCGGGCGCTCGCTTTCAATGTTCGGTGCCGCTGCGTTGGGACGCGACGCGTCATCAACAACTTTTGGCTCCAGGTGTTGCGAAGAGTGGCGGTTCGATCAACGACGTTGCGGTAACGACTGCACCGCTCGGAGATGCTGCGTTCGATCTACGCGACGCGTTTATCGACGCTCTTCCGTAACCGTTCTCAGAAATTTTTTAGCGAGCCGGCCGAATTCGTCGAGCTCAGTACCGCGCCTGGGCGCGGGCCCGGGCTGGCCCTGCCGCGGGCTGGCCCTGGCCATGGGCCTGCCCCGGGGCGGATGTACCTCCTTTGCCTCCGATTGCAAGGGGAAAGGGGTCTTTGGGGTGTGCAGGGGAGGGAAGTACTTGCGTAGTGGGGGAAAGTGGGGCAAGATAGCAACTCGTTGGGGCTCCGTGGGGAGCCGGTGGAGAGGATTGCAGGCATGTTCGTTGGGACGTTCGAGCATTCGCTCGATGACAAGGGCCGAGTGGTCCTTCCCGCGACCTTCCGCGCCCAGTTGGTCGATAAGGGCTTTATTTCCCAACTCGACCGCTGTCTCGGCCTCTGGACCGAAGAGGGCTTCAGCGAAATGGCCAACCGTCTTCAGGACAAGGTCCGCTCGGGCGAAACCAGCCAGGAATCGCTCCGTGCCTTCGCCGCCAACGCCCACGAGGTCCGACCCGATTCTCAAGGCCGCATCACCATTCCCCAGCGTTTGCGCGAATTCGCCTCGCTCGACAAAGAGGCCGTCGTCATCGGCGCCTTTGGTCGCATTGAGATATGGAACGCCGGTCGCTGGAACGACCAAGCCTCACTCGCCGACGACAGCCTCACCCAAGCCGTTACGTCCTTGGGGCTCTAGTCCGTGTCATGTCCCACTTGTCCCTGACCCAGAAACGAAAGGACCACTCCTGCGACCGAGCCGGTCGCCCGATTTTCAGCAGTCTCTCGGAATACACGATGGAAGGCCCCTACTCCGCCCGCTTCCCATCGAGCCCGACCGGGGAGAAATCCCGGCGGGCGCCCGTGTTCCGAGGGACTGCTGAGGACCGGCCCCGGCTTTGCCGGCTGGCTCCGCAGCGAGAGGTATCCGATATGGCCGAGAACCACGATGAGTTCGACCACCAGCCGGTGATGCTCGACGAAATCGTGGCGGCCTTCGATTCGGTCCCTGCAGGTTGGGTCATCGACGCCACGCTCGGTGGCGCTGGCCACTCGGTGGCGATCCTCGATGCCTATCCACATCTTTCCGTGCTTGGTATCGACCAAGACGCCGATGCCCTTGTTGTGGCCCGTGGACGGTTGTCCCGCTTCGGGGCTCGCGTCCGCACCGTGCAGGCCCGATTCGATTCGTTTGCCGCAATCGTTCGTTCAGAACTGAACGATCAGCCTGTACTCGGGGCCCTCTTTGATCTTGGCGTCAGTTCTCCACAGTTCGATCGCGCTGATCGCGGCTTTAGTTATCGATTCGATGCTGCTCTCGACATGCGAATGGATACTTCGCAGTCGCTGAGCGCAATGACAGTCGTCAACGAGTACGACGAAAAGCAACTTGCTCGGGTTCTTCGCGACTTCGGCGATGAACGATTTGCAGGTCGAATTGCTCGCTCAATCATCGCGGCGCGTCCCGTTGAAACCACGACGCAACTCGCAGAGATCACTCGCGATGCGATTCCGGCACCGGCGCGGCGAACAGGTGGGCATCCAGCAAAGCGCACGTTCCAGGCCATTCGCATCGAGGTCAACAATGAACTCGAGATTCTTCCGGTTGCAGTAGAAGCTGCGATCGATTCGCTGAGTGCTGGCGGCCGTTTGGTCGTGTTGTCGTATCACTCGGGCGAGGATCGCATCGTTAAGAAAGTCATGCGTGACGCGGAATCTGGCGGGTGTATGTGTCCGACAAACCTCCCATGTGTTTGTGGCGCCCTTTCAAAAGTTCGTCTCATTCGTCGTGGCGGAACAACTCCTAGTGCCGCTGAATGCAGTGTGAATCCTCGTGCTGAAAGCGCTCGTCTTCGAATCGCGGAACGATCATGACCAGCGCTCGAGTAGCTGCAGAGGGGCGCCGATCGGCCGCTCTCCGTGAATCGCAGGTCGCGCCTCGTGAGGGCATCCGATCGCGGCTTCGACTTGTAGATCGCACCGCACCTGAACGCCGCCGAATCGGGCTGGTTGCCGCCGTCGTTGGCGTCGTCTTCGTGCTCTTTGCGATTGCAGCCGCTCAGACGCTCATCATCTCCGAACAGGCGCATATCGATCGTGTGACTACGCGCATCGGCGAAGCAGAAACGAGAGCGGAGCATCTTCGAGTTGAACTTGCGCAATTGCAGAGTCCTCAAAATGTCACAACGTTGGCGACGACCAAGCTTGGGATGATCCCGGCTCCGACCCCGGTCTATCTCCAGCCCAAGATGACTGACGATGCACGCGCTGGTGAAATGCCGCCGGCCCCCACGCCGACAACCGTTCCGAAGGCAAAGACATCGCCGTCCACGGCGGCGAAAGCGACGACTCCGACCACCGCAGCATCGACGGCAGCGAAGCGATGAACCCACCCCCTGGGCCCGAGTCGCCTTCGGTTGATCATCCGCCGAAGAACGCACCTTGGAATTCTGCTGATTATTTGCCGCGTGGTCGTCGCCGAGTATCGACTCCATCTCGCCCCACTCGCCATTCGACGGGACGCGGAACCACGGCGCCACGAACCTCGTCAGTACACAGTTCCCAAAACCGGTCGACAACGGCGCGCCCGACTCAAGGGCGAGTTACGTCTCGTCCTCAAGGGCGCGTTGAGGCCTCGTATTCAGTGCCGCGTTCAATGCAACCCTCGCGTTATGGGTCGATGACGGCTTCAGAAATCGCACAATCGTGGATTGGTTCGATCATTGCTTCGATCTTCTCCTCGATTCGAGGAATCTTTGATCCAGCAAGTTCTGGAAAAGGGTCGAAGCCCACGATGGTGAGGACGTCGGTGGGGAATCAGCGTCGACGTTCGTTGATCGTCCTCGGGTTCATTGTTGTGCTCTTCGCAATTGTTTTGGCTCAGGTCGTCAACCTCCAAGTTTTCGATCGAGGTCGTTACGTTGTCTACGGCGCCGGTCAGCGCACAAACACGCAGATATTGGCCGCAGACCGCGGGGCGATCCTTGATCGCAACGGCGCTGAACTCGTCATTTCGCGGCCGGGTCGCTCAATCTTTGTCGATCCGAAACTTGTGACAGATGCATCGAGCGAGTCAGCCAAACTCGCTCCGGTTCTGGGCCTTGATCCTCTATGGGTCGAGTCAAGGATGAACGGCAAAGGAAGATTTGCCTACCTCGCTCGACGCGTAACTTCTGATGTCGCTGATCAGGTCGCGGCGCTCGGACTCGCTGGCGTTTCATCCCTTGAGGAGAGCGAACGCTTCGCACCTGCAGGTGACTCGGCGCGTTCGTTGCTTGGAAGCGTTGATGTGGACAACGTCGGAATTTCGGGTCTCGAATCTCAGTACGGAGCCGCGCTCACCGGCACTCCAGGGAGTCTCTCGCTCGAGCGAAGCCCATCGGGGAGAACGATCGCAGTTGGTGACCACTCTCTGACACCTGCTCAAAAGGGTGATGATCTCAAACTCACGATTGATCAATCGATCCAATATGAAGCAGAGCGCCTATTGGGCGACCAGGTGAAAGCAACCGGCGCCAAGGGCGGAGTGGCCATTGTGAGTAAGCCTGGAACTGGCGAGATTCTCGCGATGGCCAACATGGTCCTTGATCCAGAGACGGGGCTGGTTCGCGTCAGCTCGAATAACAGCGCGCTTACGACGCAGTACGAGCCGGGTTCGGTAATGAAAACCGTCACGATCTCTGGCGCAATTGAAGCAGGTCAGGTCACTCCATCAACTCAGTTCAATCTGCCTCCAACGTTGAAAATCTACGACGCTGAATTTGGTGAAGCTGAAGGTCGCGGAACGGTTACGTGGGATACCACGCAGATTCTGACGCACTCGTCGAATATCGGTGCCATCAAAATTGGTCAGGGCCTCGGAAAAGACGCGCTCTATGCAACTCAGAAAGCATTCGGCCTCGGCGTAAAAACGACGCTCGACTTTCCTAACGAGGCGTCCGGATCAGTTCTCGCTCCGTCGAAGTACTCGGGGACATCTCTCCCGTCCATCGCCATCGGTCAGGGCATTTCTGTGACGCCGATGCAGCTGCTCTTCGCTTATAACACGATCGCGAATCAGGGCGTCTATGTCGCTCCGAAACTTGTTGATTCAACAATCGATGCCCAAGGTGTTGAACATCTCACTGCTGCAGGTGACTCTCATCGAGCGGTGAGCACTGCGACCGCTGACAAAGTGAACCTGATGCTGCGTAACGTCGTGAACGAAGGAACTGGACAGCACGCCGCGATCAATGGCTACTCCGTCGCAGGTAAGACCGGCACCGCTCGCAAGCCTCAACCTGGTGGCGGCTACGCCGACAAATTCGGAATCACTCGTTACCAATCGACGTTCGTGGGCTTCGTCCCCGCCCAGCAGCCAGCACTTTCTGTCTATGTGATGCTCGATGAGCCCGGCGGCGATTACACAGGCGGTGCAACGGCAGCCCCGGTCTTCTCGAAACTTGGATCATTCGCACTGAATCGACTTGGCATTGCGCCGGCTGCGACCGATCTCGCACTTGGCGGCGCGCCCGTTTCCTCAGTACTCGGACTTCCGAGCTCGTCAATGCAGGCCACTATCACTGACGGCGATCGCGTTCGCGCTCTGACCGCCGGTTCTCCAGCGGCGCTCGCGTCTTCGGTGCCGACAACGATTCCTCCTGCGACGACGACCACGACGTCGGCGGCTCGCAAGACCGCATCGGTGAGGTGACGCGTGCGCCTGGCGACGATCGTTGCCGAACTGAACGAGGTTGACATCGTCGGGGGCGGCGATGCTGTTGCCTTCGCAGACCTCGAAATCACCGACGTGACGTTTGATTCCCGACTCATTTCTAAGGGTTCACTCTTCTGCTGCGTTCCCGGCGTCAATGATGATGGTCATCTGCACGCTCGTGAAGCGGTTCACGCAGGAGCGGTTGCAGTCCTCGTTGACCATCGGCTCGATATCGAAGCAACACAACTCGTGGTTCACGATGTTCGAGAAGCTATGGCCACAGTTTCTGCGGCTTGTTTTAGCCATCCGGCCGATGATCTTTTGGTGATCGGAGTGACAGGCACGAATGGGAAGACCACGACGACCTGGATGCTTCAGAATATTTTTACTGCGGCACGTCGTCGTGTTGAAGTGCTTGGGACGCTGTCGGGTGCTCGCACGACTCCTGAATCCCCGGATTTGCAGCGCCAGCTCGCGCAGTGGCGCGACCACGGCATTGACGTGGTGGCGATGGAAGTTTCATCGCATGCGATTGATCAGCACCGCGTCGATGCAATGAAGTTTCGCGTCGCGGTCTTCACGAATCTGAGTCGCGACCATCTCGACTATCACGGCTCGATCGAACAGTATTTCGAAACAAAGGCGCGTCTTTTTGACGAAGCGCGCTGCGAACGTGCCGTTGTCAACCTCGATAGTCCTTATGGGCGTCTGCTTGCCGACACCTCCACCGTCCCCACCGATGGCTATTCAATCGGTGAGGTCGAGGACCTCGAACTCACCGTTGACGGTTCAACGTTTCGGTGGGAGGGCCACACTGTTGCTCTTGCTCTTGGTGGCGCGTTCAACGTCAGCAATGCACTGGCAGCTGCGCATGCGGCACGAGCGGTCGGTATCGACGATGCCACGATCGCCGAGGGTTTGTCGCTGCCGTTGGTCGTTGATGGTCGGTTCCAGCGTGTCGATGCGGGCCAACCCTTTGCCATCGTGGTCGATTACGCACATACACCGGACGGGCTTGAGCAACTCCTCTCTGCCGCAAGTGATCTTGTCGATGGTCGAGTCATCATTGTTTTTGGCTGTGGCGGAGATCGTGATCGCTCGAAACGTCCGTTGATGGGCGAGACTGCAGTTTCGAATGCTGACATGGTGATCGTTACCGCCGATAACTCTCGGACAGAAACAACTGAGGAAATCATCGCTTCAATCGTTGAAGGTGCAGGGCGAGTGTTGCGGCCCCGGGCTGAAGTCGTAACTGTCGAGCCAGATCGGCGAGCCGCGATTTCATTGGCCCTGCGCTCCGCAACCGCCAACGACATTGTTCTCATCGCTGGCAAGGGGCACGAAACAGTCCAGATCATCGGTGACGTCAGCTCGGAGTTCGACGATCGCGTCGTGGCTACTGAACAGTGGAAGAAACTTGAGGAATATCGGTGATTCGTCTCCTCATTGCCGCTGCGATTGCTTTGGGGCTCTCGTTGTTTGGCACTCGTTTTCTTATCTCGTGGCTGGAACACCGCCGCATCGGTCAACCGATTCGAGAAGATGGGCCTCAAGGTCACATCACAAAGGCGGGGACTCCGACAATGGGCGGCCTTGCTTTTGTGGCGGCCGCAGCGGTGGGCTGGTTCGTGAGCGATCTGAGTGGAGCAGTTTTCACACGACGTGGGTTGTTATGCATGGCTGCGATTGTTGGAGCCGGAGCCGTGGGCCTAGTTGATGATTCGATCAAAGTATTTCGCGAGCGGAACCTCGGATTATCGAAGCGAGCAAAAACGGTCGGGTTGCTCGTCGTTGCCACTGCTTTCGCTTTGTCGATGCTCGCCTTTACGAACGTCACGACGACGCTTTCATTTTCACGTTTCGACTTCCCTGGAGTCGACATCGGAAAAGTCGGATGGGTCGTTCTCGCCGTCATCATCTTCTATGCGACGACCAACGCCGTAAACCTCACCGACGGACTTGATGGATTGGCAGCAGGCGCTTCGATCTTTGGCTTTGCCGCTTACACGGTGATTGCGTTCTGGGGATTTCGTCACAACTCGATTTACGGCGACCAGAGTTTCCTTGATACCGCTGTCGTTTCCGCCTCGATGATGGCAGCAGTTGCTGGTTTCCTCTGGTGGAATGCAGCTCCTGCTCGGATCTTTATGGGCGATACGGGAGCCCTTGCGATCGGCGCTGGACTCGCAGCGCTTGCTCTCAGTACGAACACGATCCTGCTGCTCCCAATCGTGGGCGGATTGTTTGTCATGGAAACGGTCTCGGTGATGCTCCAGGTAGGCAGCTTCCGAATGTTCGGGCGCCGAATTTTCCGGATGGCGCCGCTTCATCACCATTTCGAATTGGTGGGCTGGCCTGAGACCACCGTGATCATTCGACTGTGGATCGTCGCTGGCCTCTTCACCGCATTGGCGCTCGGTCTCTATTACGCAGACTTCGTGAGTCTCCCGGGAGTGATCGACTAGTGGTGTCGCCAATGCGCGTCCCATTGGGGTCCGCCCTCGTGTTGGGGTTCGGGGTTACCGGGCGCGCTGTTGCGAAAGCGCTGACTCTCCATGGTGTGACCGTCATCGCTGTCGATGAGCATCCCACCGACGCGATTCGCGCTGAGGCAGCATCAATGGGAGTGGAAATCGTCGAATCGCCTTCCTCGCAGGACCTCACGCGCCTTGTCTCAGGGTGCGATCTTGTTATTCCCAGTCCGGGGATTCCAGAAACTCACCCGATTTTTGAACTCGCCGCCGCATGCGGAAAGGAAGTGGAATCGGAATTTGATCTGGCCGACCGCTGGGATTCTCGCCCGATTGTTGCCATCACGGGCACCGATGGGAAAACCACTGTCACGACGCTTGTCACGGCGATGTTGCTTGCGTCAGGTATTCGCGCCGTTGCTTGCGGAAATACCGATACACCGTTGGTAGAGGCGATCGCTGATCCAGATGTTGAAGTGTTCGTTGTTGAAGCTTCGTCATTCCGACTCGCAACTACTCGATGGTTCCAGCCTTCGGTTGCAGTGTGGTTGAACTTCGCCCCAGATCATCTCGATGCACACGCATCGCTCGCTTCGTATGAAGCGGCGAAGGCCTCCATTTGGATGCACCTCGATCCTGAAACCGGTGTCGCCGTTGCATCGGCGACTGATCCGGTAGTGCTGGCGAATCGCAATCCTGAACTTTCTACGGTGACGTTTGGTGGACCAGGAACAAATGCAGATGCGACGGTTGTCGATGGTTGGCTACGCCTGCCTGATGGCACCGCGATTCTTGCAATCGAAGATCTTCCTCGTGGATTCCCCCACGACATCACCAATGCGCTCGCCGCGTCGGTTGCAGCGATGGCGGCAGGAGCAACGATCGAAGGTCTCCGGCAAACTCTTCGCTCGTTTCGAGGCCTCCATCACCGTGTGGAACTTGTTGGCGAATGCAACGGCACTCTCTGGTTCGACGACTCAAAGGCGACCACGCCTCATGCTGTGGCAACCGCGTTGTCCGCTTTCGACTCGGTTGTTCTGATTGCCGGCGGACGCAACAAGGGCCTTGACCTTTCAGTGCTCGCCAATTGTGTGCCTCCAGTTCGAGCAGTGGTTGCGATTGGAGAAGCGGCCGAGGAAGTACAGGCATGTTTTAACGACCGATGCGAAGTGCATGTGGTCCATTCATCGATCGAAGATGCGGTTTCGCTGGCGGCGACGCTGGCAACAGCCGGAGATGTCGTGTTGCTGTCGCCAGGTTGTGCATCCTTCGATTGGTTCACTTCCTATAGCGAACGTGGTGATCGTTTTGCCGACGCTGTTCGTCGACTTCCCAATTTCGTGTCGGTAGGTGCCCCATGAGCGCCCCATCTGTTACCGAATCGCGCACGCGAGTAGGTCGGTTGCTTCAATCGGCTCGCGAGCCACTGCCACGTACGACCGATTTCAAAGTTCTTTGGATTCTGATCATCATCCTGAATTTGTTCGGGCTTCTGATGATTTTGTCGGCGTCGTCGGTAACTGCGCTCTATCAATATGGCTCGTCTTGGTACCAGTTCCGGTTGCAAGTTGGTTGGTTTGTACTCGCTTGCGGAGCGATGTTCTTCATGAGCCGCTTCCCCTACGAACAGTTGTCGAAGTTTATGAAGCCGTTGCTTTTTGCAACAGCCGGATTGATGGTTGCAGTCCTGATTCCGGGGCTCGGGGTATCAGTGAATGGGTCGGCCCGCTGGCTGGGTTGGGGACCGTTACGAGTGCAGCCATCGGAATTGGCAAAACTCGCCGTCATTCTTTACGCAGCAGACACGTTGACTCGTCGCGTTGGTCAAATTCGTGATTGGAAGGCCGTGATGCGGCCGATTGCGGTCGTTTTTTGTGGCTTTGCGTTGTTACTCATGCTTCAGCCAAATCTAGGAACCACGATCATTTTGGCGACCATCGTGTTGGTCATGTTGTTTGTGGGTGGTGTGCCGATAAAACCGTTGGCCCTCTTCTCGGGTTTGCTCGTCTCTCTTGCGACCCTCTTTGCTTTCTCTGCGCCATATCGTGTGCGTCGACTCATGGCATTCGCTGACCCCTGGGCGGATCCGTTGAACACGGGATTTCAGACGATTCAAAGCCAAGTGGGATTCGCCAATGGAGGCGTTCTCGGTACCGGTCTCGGTCAAGGTCGAGCAAAGTGGGGATTTCTCCCCGAAGCTCATACCGATTTCATTTACGCGATCATCGGCGAGGAGATTGGCCTACTTGGTTCAGTGCTCGTCATCGGTCTATTTCTTGCCTTCGCTCTCTATGGCGTCCGCACCGCCCTTCGCTCCCGAGACCGTTTCGGCATGTTGTTAGCAACTGGAATAACCACTTGGATTCTCATCCAAGCATTCGTGAACGTTGGCGCGTGTGTGGGAGTCCTGCCGATCACAGGTGTCCCCTTGCCGTTCGTTTCCGCAGGTGGATCTTCGCTCATCTTCACGATGGCGGCGTCGGGAATTCTCCTTAACATCGCCCGACAGGAACGCTGATGGGGGATCGGCCTACTGCCGATTCCGCCACCTTTGTCCTTGTGGCCGGCGGTGGAACTGCCGGACATGTCTTGCCCGGTCTTGCTGTGGCTGCAGCGCTTGTCGATCGTGGTCATTCGCGCTCAACGATTCACTTCGTTGGAAGTGAACGCGGCCTTGAGCGAACGCTTGTGCCTGCCGCAGGGTTTGAGTTGACGATGTTGCCGGGCAGGGGTCTTCAGCGGCGCATCACTTTCGAAAATCTTGCAGCCGTGTGGGGCCTGATTCGCGCGATTGTGAAGGGGATTGCTCTCGTTCGTCGCCAACGCCCGAAGGTTGTGCTTGTTCTTGGCGGGTATGCGAGCGTCTCGTGCACGATTGGTGCAGTCATTTGGCGAGTGCCGATCGTGGTGATGGAACAAAATGCGCGCGCTGGTGCGGCCAACCGACTCGCTGGTCGCTTCGCAAAGGCCAGTGCCGTTCCCTTTGTCGAAACTGACCTGCCCCGCAGTGTGCTTACTGGCAACCCTGTGCGAGCGGAGGTTCTCGCCATAACCCGCAGCGCAGATCGCGAAATCGCACGAGCATCGCTCGGGGTTGGTGAACGTCGGACCTTCATAGCGGTCGTGACCGGCTCGCTTGGGTCGCGCAAAGTGAATGAGGCGGTCCTTGAAGCGTTGCCCAAGTGGTCGACTCGAACTGATCTCGCCATCCGTCATGTCATCGGTTCACGAGACTGGGAATTGGTTCAGGACAGGCTTCCCCAGACCGACGGTCTTGAGTACGTCGCGGTGCGCTACGAAGATCACATGGATACCGTTCTGGCTGCTGCTGACCTTCTCATTGGCCGTGCCGGTGGAACCACGGTGGCCGAACTTGCCGAGGTTGGGGTCGCCGGGGTTCTTGTTCCGCTTCCGCAGGCACCTCGTGACCATCAGACCGCCAATGCCGCGGCGCTTGTTCGTGCCGGAGCAGCGGTACTCATTCCTGATAGTGAACTTGATGGAGAGCGGTTGATCGCCGAGGTCGAACCTCTTATCGACACTCCGGGTTGTTTAGGGCGAATGGGCGCTGCCGCGCACACGTTGGCTCAACCTCATGCTGCCGACAGTGTCGCCGAACTTGTGGAGCGTCATGCCCGCCGCGATTGAGAGCGATCCCGTTCCCTCGCTCACACAGCGACGGTCGATTCATATTCTTGGCGTGGGCGGACCAGGAATGTCGGCGATTGCATCTGCGCTTGTGGGAATGGGTCACGCAGTTTCGGGGAGTGACGTCGTCGAGTCAGCGGTTCTTGAACGACTCCGTTCTGAGGGCGTTGTTGTCTATGTCGGCCATAGTCCCGACAATATTGGTGTCAATGTCGAAGCCCTCGTTGTCTCGACTGCAATACCCGAAGGCAATCCTGAAATCATCGCGGCGCGAGCGCGTTTGCTCCCCGTAGTTCGCCGCACGGCGCTGTTGCCAGCGATAGCAGCGGAGCGGCGAACCATCGCTGTGACAGGAACGCATGGGAAGACAACGACATCGTCGATGCTCGCCCTGATCCTTCTCGGCGCCGGTCTAGATCCGTCGTTTCTTATTGGCGGAGAACTCCGTCAACTCGGGACCAATGCGAAATGGTCAGACGGCGAGTGGTTTGTTCTTGAGGCCGATGAAAGCGATGGCTCTGGTTTCTCGATCGACCATGAAGCAGTGATCGTCACGAACATCGAAGCCGACCATCTTGAATTTCACGGTTCGTTTGAAAATCTTTATCGGGCATTCGAACGCTTCGTAGCGTCGACAAGCGGACCAGTTGTGTTGTGCGCAGATGACCCCAATACTGCTCGTCTCGCGCGTGGCATGAAGGCGATTACCTACGGACTCTCCAATGAAGCGACTGTTCGCATTGTTGGACTGGAAGGTTCGCGCTCTGGGGTCGATTTCACGGTTGTTGTTGGCGGAGAGGAACTGGGTCAGGTTCATGTCCCGGTTCCTGGTACTCATAATGCGCTCAACGCGTGCGCGGCAATTGCACTCGCACTCCAACTGGGAGTGTCATTCGATGACTGTGTAATGGCACTTGCAACGTTCGGTGGGGTTGGTCGTCGCTTCGAGCCGAAAGGCGATGCGAATGGGATTGTCTTTATTGACGATTACGCCCATCTTCCTACGGAGATAACGGCAGCTATTTCGGCTGGCCAAGATGGCGATTGGGAACGGCTTGTTGTTGTCTTTCAACCGCACCGATACAGCAGAACGCAAACGCTTTGGCAGGACTACGCCGATGCGTTCGAAGACGCTGATCTCCTTGTACTCACGGGTATCTATGGGGCCGGCGAGGCACCGCGTGCAGGAGTCACAGGCCAACTCATTGTCGATGCGGTGGCAGCTGCACATCCGGAACAAGCGGTGCAGTACGTCGCTGAACGGGAATCGCTGGCAGCGGTCCTCGCATCCGAACTGCGCTCAGGTGATTTGTGTCTGACCCTTGGTGCTGGCGATATCACGACGCTCGCCGATGAAATTCTTGTGCTTCTCAATCAAGGAAGAGCGTTATGAGCTTCGACGCCGTTTTCGCGGCGCTACAAAACGATTTTGGTGATCGTGTTGCGCTCGACGCAGGTTTAGGTGAGTTCACCACCTATCGGGTTGGTGGGCGGGCGGCTATTCGCGTTCGTGCGGAATCCCCAGGTGATGTCAGTTCGATTGGCAAGGTCATCGCAAAATTCGGTTCCGCGTTTGCTGTCATTGGTCGTGGCTCAAATTTGCTAGTCGCCGACGAGGGATTCCACGGGATCGCTGTCACGCTTGGCGAGGGATTGGCCGGCATCACGATTACCGGAACCACGGTGCACGCTGGCGGAGCGGCGTTGCTGCCAGTCGTCGCTCGCAGAACTGCAGCCGCTGGGCTCACCGGATTCGAATGGGCTGTTGGAGTTCCCGGTTCAATCGGCGGCGCAGTTCGTATGAATGCTGGTGGCCATGGTTCTGACATGGCACAAGGTCTCGTCGGGGTCCGCGTGGTGGATCTTGCGAGCGGCGACCATAGAGAGATGTCATTGGCCGACCTCGGATTGGGATTCCGATCCTCAACCCTCGGGCGTTCACTGGTTGTCACCGATGTTGAACTTGCCCTTTCGGCGGGCGACAGAGCTACTGCCGAGGCGGAAATCTCAGAGATTGTGCGATGGCGGCGTGAGAACCAACCCGGTGGCTCCAATGCCGGATCGGTCTTTGTCAATCCGCTTCCCGATTCGGCGGGTCGACTCGTTGATGAAGCGGGGGCGAAAGGTTTGCGTCTCCGTTCTGCGGAGGTGTCGACCAAGCATGCCAATTTCATTCAGGTCGACGATGGCGGTTCGGCCAACGATGTAGCGGAACTCATGGCTCTTGTCCGCGCACAGGTGCACGAGCGAACAGGTGTCGACCTCCACGCGGAAACTCATTTCCTTGGTTTCTCCACTGAAGCAACTGAGGCTGCTGGAGCGCGGCGGGTCGAGGCGATCAGCTGATGGCAAGTCGTGTCCTTGATCGTTCCGCCGCAGAAGTGGAGATCGATCCACGAATCGCGGCGAGGCGCGACGAAGTAGAGAGCGAAAAGCGTCGACGACGCGGTCGTTGGTGGCTCGTGGCTGCGATTGTCGCTGCGGTGCTTGTTGGCGCTTGGTTCCTCACTCGCACGTCATTGCTTGATGTCGATCGAATCAAGGTCGATGGCGCAACGGTGACGACGGCCGAGGACATCATCGCTGCTTCCGGAATTCATCCCGGCGAAGCGCTTCTCGAAGTCGATGCTGCTGCGTCTGCGTCTCATATTCGTCAACTTCCGTACATCGCATCTGCCGCGATTGTTCGAAATTGGAATGGTTTGATTGCCATCACTGTGACCGAACGAGTGCCCGTCGCTCTCGCGGCAAGCGCCGATGGCGTGGCGATGCTGATCGACGGGTCCGGCAGAGTTATCGGACCGCATGTAGCTGGTGATGGCGTGGAGACGGTGTTGATTGGAGTTGAGGCTGGATCCCCTGGAACATCGGTTCTGGGCGTCCCTGGTGCCCTCGACGTGGCATCGCTGCTCACTCCGGGCATGCGAGCCCGGGTTGCCGGGATCGCGACAGCGCCTGATGGTTCCCTAAATCTGGCGTTGATCCCCCAGGGGATCGTCATTATGGGACCGCCCACAGACCTGCGGGCCAAGGTCGACTCGCTGCGAATCGTGATGGGTCAGGTCGACCAGCGGGACCTTGCCAGCATCAATGTGGTGAATCCCACAACCCCCGTGGTTGTGAGAACCCCGAAATAGCACCATGGGGCGAGTAACCTCGTTCCAGTTCTCGTACCTCGTACCAAAGTCCGTCCTGCATTTCTCTCGAAGGAGCTCCCCATGGCCGCCAGTCCGCAGAACTACCTCGCGGTGATCAAGGTCGTAGGCGTCGGCGGTGGTGGCGTTAACGCCGTCAATCGCATGATCGATGCTGGCCTCAAGGGGGTCGAGTTCATCGCGGTGAACACCGATGCCCAGGCACTACTTATGAGCGATGCCGACATCAAACTCGATATTGGCCGTGACCTTACAAAGGGCCTCGGGGCCGGTTCGGATCCGGAAATCGGTCGCGCAGCGGCCGAAGGGCATATCGACGAGATCGAAGAGGCCCTCAAGGGTGCCGACATGGTGTTCATTACGGCCGGCAAGGGCGGCGGCACCGGCACTGGTGCCGCTCCGGTTATTGCTCAGGTGGCCAAGAGCCTTGGTGCACTCACCATTGGCGTCGTCACCCGTCCGTTTGGGTTTGAAGGCAAACGTCGTTCGACTCAAGCCGATACCGGAATCAAGACGCTGAAAGAAAAAGTCGACACCCTGATCGTTATCCCGAACGATCGACTTCTCTCTGTCTCTAATGACAAGACCTCGGTGCTCAATGCCTTCAAGATGGCCGACGAGGTTCTGTTGCAGGGCGTCCAGGGCATCACCGACCTCATCACAACGCCGGGTCTGATCAATACCGACTTTGCTGACGTCAAGATGATCATGAGCGATGCCGGTTCGGCCCTCATGGGAATCGGTTACGGCTCAGGCGAGGGTCGAGCCGTCGCCGCAGCGAAGGCGGCGATTTCTTCGCCATTGCTCGAAGCTTCCATCGAGGGCGCTCGGGGCATTCTCCTCACAATCGCCGGTGGCAGCGATCTCGGCCTGTTCGAGGTCAATGAAGCCGCCGAGATCATTCATGGGGTAGCTCATGTCGACGCCAACATCATTTTCGGAACTGTGATCGACGACGAAATGGGTGACGAAGTCCGTGTCACGGTCATCGCTGCTGGCTTCGATCGCTGGGACGGCGAGGTTCGCGCTGGGCGCGGCCGCGACGATCGACCGATTGCTCGTGATGTGTTCTCCTCCGACGGCGACCTCGATGACGATGGCGACTTCGACGTCCCGTCGTTCCTTCAGTAGTCATCGTCTCCGCCCCGGTGCGGTTTTTTGATCGAGCGCTCGGTAACGGGCGCTCGATTCGCGTCCGGTGGACCGATCGAACCGACGGCAACCTCGCAATCGACGAAGCGATGCCGGAACTCGAGCAGCGTCGGCGTGACGTGACCGATCGGCCATGGGTATGGCTGCGTCAAGTGCACGGCGAACGTTGCATTGACCTCGACGAGGTTGGTATCGAGAGTGCGACTGGGGCCGAAGCCGATGCGGTTGTCACAGCACAACCAGATCTCGCTCTCGCAATCCATACTGCAGATTGTGTGCCGATTGTGTTGTGGTCCGAAGATGGGGTTCTCGGTGCAGTGCACGCGGGCTGGCGCGGACTCGAGGCGGGAATTGTCGAATCTTGTATCGAACTTTTGCGTACAAAAAGTTCCGAACCCATCTCTGCAGTCATCGGGCCATCGATTGGTCCTGAGTGTTACGAATTCGGTGACGAAGATCTTGAACGCTTGAGTGCGAAGTTTGGTTCCAGTGTTCGATCGCTCACGAACGATGGTCGACCCGCTCTCAATGTTCGCTGTGGCATTCGAAATGAACTTGGCCGCTTAAACGTGACGATCGTTTTTGAAGATGACACGTGTACGTCCTGTGATCACCAGTTGTATTCGTTTCGTCGTCGTGGGGAGTCAGGTCGACAGGCACTTGTTCTATGGAGTGAGAGCGCGTGAGTACTGAACTCGATGCGCAACTCGTGGCCGAGCGAATCGCCGCGTTACAGCACCACCTTGCATCGCTCTCTCCTCAAAAATCGGTTGGCATCGTCGCAGTCACAAAAGGATTCGGGGTCGAGGCTCCACGAGCGGCATTGGCGGCGGGCCTGACGATGGTGGGGGAGAACTACGCACAGGAATTAGTTGCCAAGCACGAAGAGTTAACTCCGCAAGAGCGAGAGCAGATCCAGTGGCATTTCTTGGGGCGGCTTCAGCGGAACAAGGTGCGCTCGTTGGCTCCGATCGTGTCGGTATGGCAGAGCGTTGATCGAGTTGAGTTGATCGAAGAAATCGCAAAACGGTCCGCGGGTGCGAGCATCATGATTCAACTGAACCTTTCCAATGAACCGCAGAAGGGTGGCGCTGCGATGAGTGATTGTCGTTCCCTGGTTCGAAGCGCTCAAGAAAGGGGTCTGGTGGTGGTCGGACTCATGGGCGTGGGAGCCGCTGACGACCCATCGAATTCGCGCGCCGGGTTCCGACAGCTTGTGGAGTTGGCAGAGGAACTTGGGCTCCCAGAGCGGTCGATTGGAATGTCTGACGATCTCGATCTAGCGGTGGCCGAGGGCTCAACCATGGTTCGGGTCGGGACGGCTCTCTTTGGGCCTCGAGGCCCCAGAATCTCTGCCTGACCGCGGGACTTTTGGTCGCCGAACTGGTGAATGTTCCCGATCGCCGCTGACCAACTAGCCTCTCGTTTCGGACCGGGGGAGAGTTCCCCCATACGGAGGGTCAGATGTCTTCGATGTGGCGCAATGCCATGGTGTACCTCGGGCTAGGGCCCGACGATGAGTACGACGATTATGCGGCGTCCCCGGACGATCGCCCATTGCCGCCGCCTCCTTCTCGGGTGGTTCGTCAAACAGCTCGTCCTACAGGGACGGTTCGACCGCGACCACCCGCGTCTGCAGGTGCAGTGCTGTCCACTTCTCCGGAGACTGGTGATGTTTCGGCCGTGCGCCCCGTTCCGGCGCCGTCTGGGCCAACCGCAAATCGTGGTTTCGAAGATGCCTCGAAGCCACGAGTTCGTGCTGTTCCCCGCCGCCAGTCGGTGCGGCCCCATTTGGTAACGCCCACATCGTTCAATCAGGCGCAAGACATCGCCGACAATTTCAAAGCCGGCAATGCCGTCGCCATGGATCTCTATGACGCCGACCGCGATCTATCGCGTCGTCTGATCGATTTCTCGAGCGGCCTTTGTTACGGCCTTGGGGGCAACATGGAGAAGGTCGCCGCCAGCGTGTACCTGATTCTTCCGGTAGGCGTCGAGGTGCCCGCCGAAGAACGCGCACTACTTGCCGACCGCTCCAACGATCAAGATTTTTGATCCGCTGTCGTGTGGGTACTGATTCATTACGTCGCTCAATTGTTTTTGCTGTGTCTGCTTGGACGAATCGTTCTGAGCTGGTTTCCGCCATCTGGCTCCGGACCAATAGAGACGCTTCGACAGGTCCTCTACCGCGTCACTGAGCCAGTTCTTGGACCGATCCGAGCCTTACTTCCTCCCGTTCGTGTGGGCGGGATGGGGCTCGACCTTTCCCCGATGATTGTGTTTATCGGACTGGAAATCCTTTTGGCGTGGCTGCCGGGCTGAGCCCAATCTGAGGGCGTTGACACCCGAGCCGCGTTCGGCCGATACCATCGCCGCCATGGAAACCACGCCCGGAACTCCCCACCTTCTAACTGACGTTCGGTTCTCTGTGAGCCGCAAGGGATACGACCCCGATGAGGTCGACAATTTCCTTGAGCGCGTCAGCGCTGCGGTAGCTCAACTGCAGGACAAACTTCGTCAGGCAACGTCAACGGCCGAAGCCGCTGAAGCCCGAGCCGCCGACGCGGTTCGTAGCGAAAGCCGACTGCAAGCACGAATCTCGGAACTCGAATCAGGCGTCGCGGTGTCAGCTGCTCCTGCTGTGGTGGCACCGATTCGTTCTGTCGATCCCTCGATCGACGCTGAACAGGCATCGTCTGTTCTTGTGATGGCACAGCGCACTGCTGATGCAACAATCAACGAGGCGCGCACCAATGCCGCGCAAATGCTTACTGAGTCCGAGGTCGAGGCCAGTCGCATTCTTTCTGCGGCAAAAGCACAGGCCGATGAAGCGTTGCGCGATCTCGACAATGCCCGTCGCGAACTCGCAGCAGACAACGCAGCACTCGAAGCATTCCTTGCTGAACAGCGCGCCGTAATCGCAAATGGCCTTTCACGCATTCAGGCAGTTATCGACGATCCGGCGGCGTTGCGCGTCGGAACACCTCCAGTGGAATTCGCGAGTCCTGCGGCGATCGAACCTGCTCCTGCTCCTGCTCCTGCTCCTGCGGCTCCGGTCCGAGTGCAGGAACCAGAGGTTTTCCAACCAGTTCTGGCCGATGATTCAAGCTGGAGTCCCGAAACGTCAACAACCGGATTGTTTGCTGACAACGACTCCGACAGTGGTCCCGCCACTGCAGCAGTGCGGGCTCTCGACGACGAGTTCCTGGCCGAAGACGACGACGATGCCGACGCGGCAATGCGCCGGTTCTTCGACGCCGACTTCGACGACGACCGTCGCTGAATCAAAGAAAACGTTCGGGACTTCTCAGCTAGGGCTGAGGGGTCCCGTTTTCGTTTTCTGACACGTCGCCTGAAGGTCAGGCGCGTCAGTCGACACGAATGATCGAGATCGGAATGCTGGTTCCATCGATCTCAATCGCACGATCGCCTTCACCGAACTCGAGTGATCGAGCGAGAACTTCGGCCATGATCGTTTCGCGGTGAGTTTCGATGACGGCACGGAGGCCGTCATCGGCATCGATCGTGACTGCGATTCGATCGGCAATTTCCAAACCGGCGGTCTTTCGGGCATCGTTCAGCGAGCGCACGAGTTCTCGGGACGTTCCTTCGGCACGAAGTTCGTCATCGAGTTCGAGGTCAAGAGCAACTGCCCAACCGTCGTCTTCGACGAGCGCAAGATCGGCGTGTTTTTCGGCGCGGACCTCGACCTCTTCGGAACTGAGTCGCTCGCCAGCGATCTCGATCCAACCCTGCTCTGCGAGTTGCGCGTGAAGTGCCGAACCATCGGCATCAGCAAGGGCGGCTTTGATCTCGTTGACGCGCTGGCCAAGTCGAGGTCCGAGGAGTCGGAAGTTTGGGATGACGCTCCAGCCCATGAGGCCAGAAAGCGAATCGAGTCGTTCAAGTGTCTTCACATTGAGTTCGACTTTGATTTCGGCTTCGATTTCGGGGCTGAGGTTGGTTCCGCCATGAAGAAGGAGGGCTCGAGCCAAGGGCTGGCGCACTTTCATCTTGGCGTCGGTGCGGGCTGAGCGGCCAAGGCTTACAAGTCGTCGGGCCGCGTCCATCTGCTCGGCCAAAAGAGGCTCGTGACGGCCACTGGCTGCCGGCCAGTCCGTGAGGTGGACGGATTGGCCCCCTGTGAGCGTTGTGTAGATCTCGTCGGACAGGAATGGGCAGAAGGGTGCAAGCACCTGAGAAATGGTGGTGAGGCACTCGTAGAGCGTGGCGTGAGCGGCAGCATCACTGGACTTCCAGAAGCGGGGCCGACTGCGACGCACGTACCAGTTCGACAAATCGTCGATGAATTTCGCGATTCGACCGGAACCGCTGAGGGCATCAAAACCCTCAAGGGACGCGGTGACGGTGGCCACGGTGTCGTCGAGTTCAGAGAGGATCCAGCGATCAAGGACATGCGTGGGCGGAGCTGCTTGCGGGTCGGGCTGCCATCCGTCGAGGTCGGCATAGGTGGCAAAGAACGAAAACACATTCCAGAGTGTGAGCAACGTTTGGCGTGTGGCTTCGCGGATGCCGTCAGGGAAAACGCGCCGTGGTGTCCATGGCTGTCCCGATGAAAAGAAATACCAACGAAGAGCGTCGGCACCGAGAGTGTCAAAAATATCGAATGGTGCGATGACGTTGCCACGCGACTTCGACATCTTCTGCCCGTTCTCATCGACGATGAGTGCGAGACAGACAACGTTCTTGTAAGGCGTTGAACCGAAGACCAGAGAGTTCACCGCGAGGAGCGAATAAAACCAGCCACGGGTTTGGTCGATGGCTTCACAGATGAAGTCGGCTGGGAATGCACCATTGAAAGAATCGGCATTTTCGAATGGGTGATGACGCTGAGCCGAAGGCATTGATCCGGAGTCGAACCACGCGTCGAGGACAGGAGCGACGCGGCGCATCGTTCCCGAGCAGCCATCTGCGTTGCAATCGAAGGTGATGTTGTCGACGTGCGGGCGATGAAGATCGAGTTCAGTGAGATCTCGTGCGGTGAGTTCGCTGAGTTCGGCGACAGAGCCGATGCAGTGTTCATGGCCGTTGGCATCGCAACGCCAGATTGGAAGCGGAGTTCCCCAATAGCGATCGCGTGAAAGTGCCCAATCGATGTTTCCTTCGAGCCACTTGCCAAATCGTCCGTGTTTGATGAATTCGGGATGCCAGGAAATCTGCTCGTTTTCAGACATGAGCAGATCACGATGTTCCGATGTACGCACGAACCAAGACGTTTTCGCCCAGTAGATGAGCGGAGTGCTGCATCGCCAGCAATGCGGGTAGCTGTGCTCGTAGGCCTGTTCGCGAACGAGTAGTCCGCGGGCATCGAGATCATCGATGATGTCGCGGTCGGCATCTTTTACGAAGGTTCCTGTCAAGAACGGAACGGAGTCATCGAAAGCAGCGTCGGCGTTAACCGGATTCAAAACAGGAAGCTTCTCCGCTCGACCAACGACAGCGTCGTCCTCGCCGAATGCGGGAGCGAGATGAACGATGCCGGAACCATCGTCGGTCGTAACAAAGTCGGCGGCAACGACACGCCAACCGTCTGCGCCGGCAGGTGCAGCGAGGGTGTCAAACGGTCGTTCATAACGCCATCCAACTAGATCGGCGCCTTTGAACTGCTCAACGATGATTGCGTCTTCGGGTGCAAGCGCTGCGGCCATGATTAGGTCGCGACTTCCATCGGTAGACGCCGTTCTTACATAGTCAATGTCGGGGCCGACGGCGGCGGCAACATTGGAGATGAGTGTCCAGGGGGTTGTGGTCCACACCATGAGGTCGACATCACGATCGACGATGGGGAATCGCACATAGACCGACGGATCAACGATGTCGCGGTACACGTCGGGCTGGCCGAGTTCATGACTCGATAATGCGGTGCCACAGCGACCGCAGTAGGGCGAGACTTTGTGGCCTTCATAGAGAAGTTCTTTGTCCCAAAGCTGTCGAATGAGCCACCACACCGATTCGACATAGGAGTTGTCGAGGGTCCAATACGCATCGGCGGTGTCGATCCATACGCCGGAACGCTCGGTGAGTGCGGTCCAATCGGTGACGTAGCGCTGAACTGATTCGCGACATCGTTGGTTGAACTCGGCGATACCGAATTCTTCGATTTCTTGTTTGGTCGAGAGTCCGAGTTCTTTTTCGACCTCGAGTTCGACGGGTAGGCCGTGGCAATCCCAGCCACCCTTGCGAGGAACATCTCGGCCCCGCATGGTCTGAAAGCGTGGATAGATGTCTTTGAAGACTCTCGCCCACACATGGTGAAGGCCGGGCCGGCCGTTGGCAGTCGGCGGGCCCTCATAGAAGATCCAGGGCTCGCCACCGGCCCGCAAACGGCGGGTCGCAGCGATGGTGTCATCGGCCTTCCACTGGTCCAGACGACGCTGTTCGAGGGAGGGGAGGTTGAGATCTGGGTCGACGGGACCGAATGGCATGAGGGCCAAGCGTACGCCGTTGCTGAACGGCTTCCGTGCGTGTGGGTTGACGTGGGAGGGTGGCGCCCTTACCCTCCGCCGATCCACCGCCACTCAAGGGAGATCATCCGTGGCAGTCAAAAAAGTAACGGCGAAGAAGTCCGCAGCGAAGAAAGCTCCGGCCAAGAAGACGGCGAAGGCGGCTCCGGCCAAGAAGGTCGTGAAGAAGGCGGCTCCGGCCAAGAAGGCCCCAGCGAAGAAGGCGGCCCCAGCGAAGAAGGTCGTGAAGAAGGCGGCTCCGGCCAAGAAGGCCCCAGCGAAGAAGGTCGTGAAGAAGGCGGCTCCGGCCAAGAAGGCCCCAGCGAAGAAGGTCGTGAAGAAGGCGGCTCCGGCCAAGAAAGCCCCGGCCAAGAAGGTCGTAGCGAAGGTGGCTCCGGTGAAGAAGGCCGTCGTC
>CAESAL010000011.1_pt1 | contig 35350 bp, 30 predicted proteins | sample 7263561 | NCBI WGS metagenome assembly CAESAL01 (sample SAMEA6814029, study PRJEB35770) | freshwater metagenome | biome: Freshwater; feature: Freshwater reservoir; material: water | place: Czech Republic | collected 2016-04-20 | depth 30m m | reverse complement strand
TCTCGCTCTCCCCCATTTTGCGAACGACAAGGCACTCACTTTCGATCAGGTCAGTCATGACACCGGACTGTTGTTGCTTCTCGGATTCGGCACCACTGCTGGGTTATTGGCCATGACCTTGGTCTTATGGCCGGCGATGCATTCTGCTGGCATTCGCTTGCGCTGGAACTTCGATCTTCGCGACCCCGCGGTACGGGAGGTTGGTCGCCTCTCTGGGTGGACATTTGGCTATGTCGTTTCGAACCTCATCGCCTACGGAATCATCCAAACATTGGCCAATGGTGTCGACGGTGTTTCGATCTACGCCTACGCCTGGCTCTTCTTCCAACTCCCCTACGGACTCTGGACAGTCTCGGTCATGACCTCCTACACGCCAGAACTTTCGGCGCTACACGCAGCAGCCGATACCTCTGGCCTTCGACGCCGTTTCAGTTCCGGCCTGCGATTAGTTCTCGTTCTGGCGCTACCTGCGACCATCGGCATGATCCTGCTTGCAGGACCAATCGTTCGACTTGTCCTTGAACATGGTGAGTTCACCCAAGCGAATGCCGATACGACGGCGAACACACTGATTGCATTTCTGTATGGCCTCCCGGCCTTCTCACTCTTTCTTTTCGCCATGCGCGGTTTCTACGCACAGCGAGATACGCGCTTCCCCTTCTACATAAACGCGGCCGAAACAGTTCTCGCCCTAACCATTGCGTTCTCCGTCGTCGACCGCTTCGGTGTCGTCGGTCTAGGCGCAAGCGGATCAGTCGCTTACTCAGTGTTCGCTGTTATTGCGCTATTACTTCTCCACCGCCGCATCGGAAGATTCCTCGACGCAGCAACCATCACGACGATTGCGAAACTGGTTCTGTCTTCGGCAGTGATGGGATTCATCGTCTGGGCATTCCTTCACTTCACCAATCTCAGCGATCTATCGACTCTCGTTTGTGCCGCGCTACTCGGAATCTGTGTTTATGCGGCATCACTTTTCGTGCTGAGAGTTGATGAGGCTCGCATTACGGCGGATCGTCTGCTGCGACGCTAAGAAAGAATCACGAGGTCGTCTGTGTGAACGACCTGTGAAGAAGCTTCGGCCGGAACATCGGTCGCTGACCAACCCGCCGAAACTGCGAGTGTCGATGAATTCACTCGAACGAGACCCTTGGCAAAAACCACGCCGTTTTGATCGGCGATCTCGACGGCGTCATTAATCTCAAAGTGACCTTGTATGCCGATAACTCCGGCCAGAAGCAATGACGTACCGCCACGTTCGAGCGCCGCTCGGGCTCCCGCATCGACAGAAACCACACCAGAAGATCGGACGGCAAAGGCAATCCAAAGCTTACGCGCAGGCAAATCGCGCTGGTGAGCAGCGATGGTCGTGCCAACCCCGCTCACTCCCTCGACGGCATCGGTGAGAACTGAAGGACGGTGAGCTGCGGCGATCACGGTTCGAACGCCCGACCATGCAGCAATCTTTGCCGCTGAAATTTTCGAGGCCATTCCTCCGCTGCCGCCGGGTGTTCCAGGACCACCGGCGATTTCGTCGAGTTGCTGGTCGAACTCGATGATCTCCTCGATCAACGATGCATCAGGGTCGATGCGAGGATCGGCAGAGAGTAATCCGGCAGTATCGGTGAGAAGCACGAGAAGTTCAGCGTCGACAAGATGGGAAACAAGGGCCGCAAGTCGATCGTTGTCGCCGAAGCGAATCTCGTCGTCGGCGACTGCGTCGTTCTCATTAACGATCGGGACGACGCCAAGTTCAAGCAGTCGCGTTAGCGTCCCGCGTGCCTGGAGATATTGACGACGATCGACAAAGTCCAATGGAGCAAGAAGTACCTGGCCACCAACAAGAGAATGGTGATCGAGCGCCTCGCAGTAGACGGCCATCAGACGCGACTGGCCAACTGCAGAAACAGCTTGGAGCGTGCGTGCATCGGTAGGACGATTCGCACCACCCAGCCCGAGTGCGGGAAGCCCTGCACCAATTGCTCCCGAAGTGACTATGACGACGCTGTGTCCGGCAGCCCGCACCGTGGCGACTTCATCGCACAACTTCACGATGGCGTCCTGACGAATGCTCCCCTCGGAATCGGTGAGCGATGAGGTTCCGATCTTTACAACAACGACCATCACTCCTCCTCGTAATCGAAGGTGAGAGATCCGATACGCACGGTGTCGCCTTCTCTGGCACCAGCACGTGCAAGCGCTTTGTCGACTCCGATCTTCTTAAGTCGAGAATGCGCGAAGTCGAGGGCTTCGAGATTGGTGAGGTCAGAGAGAGCCACAGCGCGCTCGGCGGACCGACCGAGCACCCGAAAAGATCCGTCGTCTTCGCGTTCGATGCGGATTCCTTCGGGAATCGGTCGGTGAATAACAAAACCGTCGAATTCGGGTTCGATGGAACGAGCGCCGCGTACTTCCTCGGCCATCCGCCCGATGAGTCGAGGGAGTCCAGCTCCGGTGATCGCGGAAACCGAAAGGTCGAGTTGGAGTCCATCGCTGGTCACAGACGGATTACCGGTTGACGCAATGGCGAGATCCTCGGGGATCAGATCGGCGCGAGAACCGATGATGATCCGAGGCCGGTCAAGAAGTTCGGGCCGATACGCCTCGAGTTCGGCCAGAAGCACACGTGCCTGTTCGGCGGGACCTTCCGTCGTGGTGCCGTCGAGACCACCAGCGAGATCAATGAGGATCACGAGGACTCGTGCGCGCTCGACGTGACGCAGGAAACGATGTCCGAGGCCTTTGCCGTCGGCGGCGCCTTCGATAAGGCCAGGAATGTCGGCAACCACAAACTCAAAATTATTTTCTACCCGAACGACGCCGAGATTGGGTTCGAGGGTGGTGAACGGATAATCAGCGATCTTGGGCTTCGCTGCCGAGATGCGCGAAATAAGGGTGGACTTGCCGACGTTCGGGAATCCAACAAGTGCGATGTCAGCCATCAACTTGAGTTCGAGATTCAGCCACTGCTCCTCGCCGACCTCTCCTTGCTCGGCAAATGAAGGTGCTCGGCGGATATTGGAAAGGAACTTGGCATTGCCCTTGCCTCCACGACCACCAGCTGCGGCCATCCAGCGGTCTCCGTGATGAACAAGGTCGGCCAGCATGTCGCCCTCGAGATCGTGTACGACTGTTCCTTCGGGAACGTGGACAATCAGATCATCGGACCCAGCGCCGTGCATTTTCTTTCCCTGACCATGTGTGCCACTCGACGCTCGTCGATGAGGATGGTCCTTGAAAGCGAGGAGCGATGAGATATTTCGATCGGCAACCAGCCATACATCGCCGCCTCGACCGCCGTCGCCCCCGTCGGGTCCGCCCTTCGCTACGTGGGCCTCACGCCGGAACGCGACGCAGCCAGCGCCGCCGTCGCCTCCGCGCACATTGAGTTGGCATTCGTCGATAAATCCGGACACGACCGGAGAGCCTACGGGTTTGGGGAGCCATGTCCGCAGATAGATAGCTCGTGTCCCCCAGATGTCTCACCCATAGGGCAGGATTCGTCCATGAACGAGCAGGCTCCTTCCTCCCGAACTCCACGACAAGAGCAGTGGGTGGGCACCATGAAGGGAGCCTCAACCTCAGAGAACCTCGTCCTCGCTCATAGCGAGAGCCCCCCGCCGACCGTTGCCGCCCACAGCGTCAGGCGCGAAGAACGCGAAGCCCAAGATCACGAGTTTCTCGCAGTGGGCGCAACTCGATCATTCGGCGCCGGCAACCGAGCCACCGAGGAAGAACCCGACGAGTTCCGAACCTGTTTCGAACGCGATCGCGATCGCATTCTGCACTCGCCTGCTTTTCGGCGCCTTTCGGGTAAGACACAGGTTTTTGTTTTTCCGGACGACCACCAGCGCACGCGACTGACGCATGCGCTTGAAGTCGCACAGGTTGCAACCGCGATTTCACGTGGCCTTGGCCTCAACGTTTCGCTGACCGAAGCCATCGCACTCGGCCACGATTGCGGCCATGGACCTGGTGGGCACGCCAGCGAAGATGCCTTCGATGCGTTCATACCTGGCGGTTACCACCACGCTGTGTGGGGTGCCGATGTCGTACTCGAGCCGTTCAATCTCTGTGTCGAAACTCTCGATGGCATTCGCAATCACTCATGGTCTCGACCCACGCCCTTAACACCAGAAGGGGTCGTGGTGAGTTGGGCTGACCGATGCGCCTACAGCGCTCACGATCTTGAAGACGCCGTCAGCACGGGCATTGTCAGCCCGGCTGATCTTCCACTCGAAGTCACCGAGGTTCTCGGCGCCACCCGACGCCAACAACTTCATTCGCTTATCGGTGCCGTCATTCGCACTGCCACTGCCACCGGCATCATCGGAATGGACACCACCTCGGCCTCAGCATTAACTGCGCTGCGTTCCTTCAACTACGAACGCATCTACAACCGCCATGATTCGATCCAGCAAGGTCAAGCGGTCATCGATGTCCTCACAGCCCTCGTGGAACACTTCATCGCATCCCCGCAGTCACTTCCAACCGTGTCGCATGGCGATCCAATCACCGCCGCTGTCACCTACGTCGCAGGCATGACCGACCGATTCGCCTTCGATACCGCAACCCGATTGCTCAATTGGCCCAGTGAGCGCCGTCCCCTCGGAATTGATACTCGGGACTAAAACGACGAAAGCGGACCAATTGGTCCGCTTTCGATCAGATTTTTATGCAAGACGCTCAGACGGGATGCACATCGACAAGCTTGCGACCCTTGCGGGATCCAAACTTGACGGTTCCTTCGGTGAGAGCGAAAAGCGTGTCATCTCCACCCTTGCCGACGTTCTCGCCGGGGTGAATACGAGTTCCACGTTGGCGCACGATGATGGTGCCAGCGTTGACGGCCTGGCCGTCAAATCGCTTCACGCCAAGGCGCTTGCTCTGGGAGTCGCGTCCGTTGCGGGTTGAACCGCCACCTTTGGTCTTTGACATGGTTCAGCCCTTCTTGATGCCGGTGATCTCGATCGTCGCATAGTGCTGACGATGACCCCAACGACGACGCTCGTTGGCCTTGTTCTTGTAGGTGAAGCCGATGACCTTGGGACCCTTGGCCGCGCCAACAACCCGAGCGGAGACACTGGCACCAGCCAGTTGCGCGGGAGTAGCAAGGACGGTGTCACCATCGACAACGAGCACTGGAGTGAGGGTGACTTCGTCAGCCTCGCCGAGGCGTTCGACATCAAGTCGTTGGCCCTCTTCGACGCGGTACTGCTTGCCACCTGTCTGGATCACGGCATACATAGGGGTGCAACACTAGCCCCACGGCCCAAGATTATGAAACCCGGGCCGGGAGCGGGAGTTTGGGTCGCCTCAGACCAAGAGGTCCGGGTCGATCTGAACGCCCCGGCCTTCGCAATCGGGGCACTGCGTCGCGAAAGATTCGAGGAGACCCTCGCCGATTCGTTTGCGGGTCATTTCGACCAGACCGAGCTCCGAGATATCGAACACTTGGGTTCGGGTTTTATCTCGAGCAAGTGCCTCGCGGAACACCTTGACGACGTCATCGCGGTTTCCCTTGATCTCCATATCGATGAAGTCAATGACGATGATGCCGCCAATATCGCGAAGGCGTAACTGCTTTGCGATCTCGATGGCAGCCTCAAGGTTGTTCCGGTAAACGGTTTCTTCAAGGCTCTTGGAACCCACATTCTTGCCAGTGTTCACATCGATCACGGTGAGCGCTTCGGTGTGCTCAATAATCAACGAACCACCAGAAGGCAACCAAACCTTGCGGTCGAGTGCCTTGTGCACCTGCTCATGCACATGATGTCGTTCGAAAATAGAGAGCGGCTCGGTTGAGCGGTCGTAAAACTCAATGCGATCAGCAAGCGCTGGAGAAATACTTGAGACGTAGTCATGCACATCTCGGTAAAGAGCTTCGTCGTCAATGACAACGCTTCGATAGTTATCGCTGAACTCTTCTCGAATGACTCGAACAGCCATATCGGGCTCGCGATACAGAAGTGCGGGAGCCTGCGTGGTATTCGCAAGGTTCTCGATTTGTTCCCACTGTGACAGGAGTCGGCGCACGTCTGAAGAAATCTCCTCGGACGTCACCCCTTCGGCTGCTGTTCGGACGATGACGCCATGCTGCGGCGGCTTCACCTTGTCGAGAATGTTTCGAAGGCGACGGCGTTCACCATCGTCGAGGCGCTTTGAGATGCCATAGGTACTTGAGTTGGGAATAAGCACAACAAAGCGACCAGGAAGCGACACCTCTTGAGTAAGACGCGCTCCCTTGTGGGCGATCGGATTCTTCGTAACCTGGCAGATAATCGTTTGTCGCGGCTTCAAGATCTGCTCGATACGAGCATTGGCAGCCGAGCCTTCGACATCGTCAGCATCGAACTGCACGTCGCCGCGATACAGCACTGCATTCTTGGGCGTTGCGATATCGACAAAGGCGGCTTCCATGCCGGGCAGAACGTTCTGCACCTTGCCCAGATAGATGTTGCCGTGAATCTGGGCAACGTCATCGGCCGGACGCGAAACGTAATGCTCGATCAGGTTTCGGCCTTCGAGCACCGCGATTTGAGTGGCCTCGGGACGAACGCTGACCGCCATCATGTAGCGCCCTACTGGGCGACCGTTGCGCTCACGGCCCTTGCGCTTTTCGAGGGTTTCGTCGTCGAGGTCTGGCCCGTCACCACCGAGGATCGCTTCGACCGGCTTCGGTGCCCCGCTCTTGCGTTGCTGGCCCTTCGGCTGGTTCTGCTGGGCATTCTGCGATTGCTGACCCTGCTGGGCGTTCTGGGCGTTCTGAGCGTTCTGGCCTTGGTGCTGACCGCCACCGCCACCACGACCACGACCACCACGGCGTCGGCGATTGCCGCTTCGTGGCTGACCAGAGGCTTGACCCTCGGCCTTCGGAGTCGCCTCGGCGCCTTCCGATTCGGGGGCGGGACGGCTATCGCCAATCTGTGGCTTCGGAGCTGCAGCGGCTTCGCTTGGTCGCTGTGCTCGCGGCTTGGCAAGCTCACCCAACTCGGCACCGCTGTCAGCGCTCGAAGACTCTCCGTCGGCCGCGTCGCTCACACCATTGGCCGAATTCGACTGTCCGCCACCTGAGCGATTGCGATTACGACCGCCACGCGATCCTCGGCGCCGGCGCGGACGGTTCACACCGTCGCCACTCGGCGAGGTCTCGCCATCGAACCCGTTCGCTTCACCGGTTCCCGAAGAACTTGGTTGGCCACCCGAGCGACCGGGTTCTGTAGCAGCGTTTGGCGTTGATTCAGTGTTTGCTGAAGGAGCGCTCTCGGCTGATTGATGGTCTTGACGATTCGGCGTTGAAGCGCCGGGTTCGACCGTGGGGTCGGACATGATTTCGTTCCCTTCTCATCGCGCGCCCGCTTGTGCAGGTGCGCGTGCCGTCGCGTGGGCCGGGATCGGTTCCCGTCTCGCGCCGTCAGTGATGATCCATTGGTGTGTTCTGCGGACGCGCCCCTCGTTGCGGAGCGGGTCGAATGCGGCCAGAAGTTCTGCTGGACGCACGGAGCGCGGCTGGGTTGCCAGCTCGGCTTCGAGTACGGCTCCTTGTTCAGGAGCATCAGAAGGTGTGGCGCCAATGACCCGAAGATCAATGATTCCGGAACGAATATCGTCGTTCACCTTCTTGCCCTTCCGCTCCCGGATCACCGGAAGCGTTGTGGCATCGAGCATGGTGCGCACATCGATCTCAAGCTGTTCAGGACTCACTCCTGGAACTTCAATCAACCATGTGCAAACCGTGACTGCCTCTTGGAGAGACATCTCTGAGCGTTCGATGATCGAGACATCCTCAACAACGACGCCCTGTGGGAGGAACGGCGTGAGCCGCTCGGGCAATGCCCCGAGATCGACGCTTGAACCCTCGGGTTCTTGCAGATCGATGTCGAGGTACTCCCCCAGCGACTCATGACTTGTAGATAACGCCAGTCCGAAATGAACCTTCGGGCGTGGAGAAAAACCTTCGGTAATGGAAACGGGAAGCTCAGCGCGTCGAAGCGCGCGTTCCCAACAACGGGCCATATCGCGATGACTCGAGAACCGAATCTTTCCGAGCTTCGAATACCGCACTCGAATCCTCATTACGAGCCCACCACGACGGGTGCACGGCCGAGAAGTGTCACGGGAACAGAACGACCGAGGTCTTGCCCTGTTCCTTGGGAACCTCCGGCTGGAGGCGTGGCGGAGGCCACGATGTGCTCGATCGAATACCCGGTGCATGCGCCGCAGTCATAACACGGGGTCCAGCGGCAATCAGGGAGCCCGACCTCGGCCAGGGCATCTCGCCAGTCCTGCCAAAGGAAATCCTTGTGCAGACCCGCGCTGAGGTGATCCCAAGGAAGGACCTCGTGTTCGGTGCGGTGACGGTAGGCGTACCAGTCGGGGTCGATGCCGTGGGCGGCCATTGCGCTCGTCCAAAGGTCGAGATCGAACCGCTCGTTCCACTCTTGGAAGGTCCCGCCCTGTCGCCATACTTCTTCGATGACAACGCCTACGCGGCGATCGCCTCGGCTCATGATTCCTTCGACGAGTGTCGCCTTGGGATCGTGCCACTTCACCTGAACACCATGAGACTTACGGGTGTCGTCGCGTAGAAGGTTGATCTTGCGGCGGAGTTCTTCGACAGTGTTTTGGCCGAACCATTGAAACGGCGTGAACGGTTTTGGAACAAAGCCACCGACAGAGGCAGTGACCGATGGGCTCTTGGTGTGGGCCTTGCCTATTTCGACACAGTTTCGAGCGAGTTCAGCGATACCCAACGTGTCTTCGTCGGTTTCCGTTGGCAAACCCGTGAGGAAATACAACTTCACTCGACGCCAACCATTTGAATACGCCGCCTCGACTGCGCTGTAGAGGTCTTCCTCGCGGATGAGTTTGTTAATGACCTGCCGCATGCGCCATGTACCGGCTTCGGGAGCAAACGTCAGTCCAGTGCGACGTGCACGTTGAATCTGCGTGGCGATTCCAACGCCGAACGCATCGACACGAAGACTCGGAAGCGAAACAGAGACAGGCGGCCCGTCCTCGGTCGACTTCACAATGTCGCCAACCAACTGTTCGATTCCGGAGAAATCAGCGGTTGACAGAGATGTGAGCGCGACTTCGTCGTAACCAGTGCGACGCAGGCCCTCTTCGACCATGGTCCGAACTTGCTCGGCAGGTCGTTCGCGGACTGGGCGGGTGATCATGCCGGCCTGGCAGAACCGACAACCGCGGGTGCATCCACGGAACACTTCAACATTCAAGCGATCGTGAACCACTTCGGTGATCGGGACGAGTTGCGTCTTGGGGTACGGAAACTCGGCGAGATCAGCAACGGTGCGCTTTTCGACTCGTTCAGGAACATCGCTGTAACGCGGTGTAACCGCAACTAGATCGGCACCTTCGTAGGTCACTTCGTACATCGACGGGACATAGACACCGACGATGTGTGACAGCTCACGAAGGACATTTTCCCGGCTGCCATCGGTTCGGCCCGACAGTTTCCAGTCGCGAACCACTTCGTTGATTTCGGTAATGACTTCTTCACCATCGCCCAACACGACAATGTCGAGGAAGTCGGCAATCGGCTCGGGGTTATAGGTGCAGTGTCCTCCCGCGACGATGAGTGGATGCTCGGGGCGCCGCTCAGCGCTGCGTACCGGCACACCAGCGAGATCAACCATGTTGAGCAGGTTTGTGTAGGTCAGTTCAGCCGAAAGGTTGAAGCCGATCAGATCGAACGCAGACGCAGGCCGATGTGTGTCGAGCGAGAACAACGGAATATTTCGGTCGCGCAGAAGACCTTCGAGATCGGTCCACGGGGCGTAGGCCCGCTCGGCTACCGCGTGAGGATTCTCGTTAAGGATTTCGTAGAGAATCTGCAGGCCTTGATTCGGCAGCCCGATCTCATAGGTGTCGGGGTACGACAGCAACCACGCCACCTTGTCGGCAGCATGGTGCGGGGTACGAGCTCCGTCCTCGAGGCCGATGTAGCGAGCAGGCTTCGCCACCTTGGACAAGAGGGGCTCCAGTTGGGGCCAAACATCGTTCATGAGCCATTGATGCTACCGGGGGCACCCCCGACTACTGGAACCGGCGCATATGGACGTTCAAGACAAGGCCTAGAGCGGCCAAGGCGGTGATCGTCGAGGACCCTCCCGCGCTGATCAACAGCAGAGGGATGCCCGTCACCGGCATGATGCCCATCGCCATCCCGACGTTTTCGAAGGCGGAAAAACCAAACATGGCGAGCACACCCACACAGATGTACGTACCAAACGTGTCCTTGGCCACTTGCGCAATTCGCCAAATTCGATAGCAGAGCAATCCGTACAACAGCAGCATCACCGCCGAGCCAACAAACCCAAACTGCTCAGCGACGGCGGTGAAGATGAAGTCGGTCTGTTGTTCCGGCACAAAGCCAAGCTTGGTCTGAGGTCCATCGAAAAGGCCCTGACCGGTGAGCCGGCCGTTCGCAATCGCCTGCTGGCTTTGTTCGATGTTGTAGAGCGCTTTGTTCGATTTATCACCTGGGTTAACGAACGCTGTCAAACGGTTGCGCTGATAGTCCGCCAACACCGGAGAATTCAGCGCACCCAACACACCAATCAGTCCAACCAAGGAGAGGGCCACGATGTACTTCGTCGGCAGCCCTCCGACAAGCAATATCGCCATCGTTATGACCACAAGAATTAATGTCTCACCGAGATCTGGCTGCAGCATGATGAGAGCCATCGGCAACCCTGCGGTGGCCAAAAGGGCGACCAACCGTCTCAAATCAATGTCGCCTCGAAATTCAGAAACCAGGAAGGCCAGCGCGCCGATCAACGAAAGCTTTGCGAACTCAGCCGGTTGCAATTGGAAAGGGCCGAGAGCAAACCATGACTGTGCGCCATTGGATTGGCTTCCCAGAGGAGAAACGACCAAAACAAGAAGTGCTGTTGTAATGCCGTAAAACACCCACGCCCAGTCATGGAGTTTGCGATAGTCGACGATGCTGAAGACGACCATTACTCCTGCACCGATAACCATGAATGTCGATTGCTTGTACAGGTATGCCTTCGAATAATCCGGCCCTGGTCCACGCGTAGCGCTGTACACGGCAATTACTCCGACGATCGAAAGAATCACGGTGCATGCGATAAGCACTGGATCCACATGCCGGAGTGGGGCCGTCGGATCACGCCGACTCATATTCGACGCCCGAGAAGAAATTGACTGCGGCAGCATCAGTCGCTCGATCCTATGGTCGCTGTTCCAGCGCCGGTCAGCGTTTGACTGGCAAGCAATTCATAGACGCGTCGAGAAACTTCTCCCGAAGCTTCCGCTCCGAAGCCCGACTCTTCCATGACAGCGGTGACCACCCATTTCGGCGAGAGCGCAGGACCATAGGACGCAAATAGCGACGTGTCAGCGATTCCTTTCACCTGAGCGGTACCGGTCTTGCCGACGATAGGAAACGCTGTCTGGTCGAAGCCAACGAAAGCTGAGGCTGCGGTGCCTGCACCACTCGTAACCCCCTCGAGTCCGGATTCAATCGGACTGCGAACATCGGGAGGCAACGTCACGGTCCCAGTGACTACTGGAGCTATCACTCTCAGAACATCATTTGGATTCGTCACTGTGCTGTTCGGTTTGAGAATCTTCCAAACAACGTGCGGTTGGTAGACGGTGCCGCCGTTCGCAAACGCAGCGTATGCACGAGCGAGTTGCAATGGAGTAACGACGATTACGTATTGGCCAACTGCCAACTGAACGTTGTCGCCGGTGTACCAATCCCCGTTGGGGTAAGCCTCCGGGTACTTGTTATGTAGAGCTTTTTTTTCGGCTTTCGTCCATACGTAGCCAGTTGATTCGTTAGGAAGGTCGATTCCAGTTTTCTGATCGAATCCATACGCGGTCGCCGAGTCCTGGATAAGCGTCGTGCCATCCATGCGATCCCCGAGCCAATAGAAGTAGACATCGGACGAAACTGTCAGAGCACGAATAACGTTGATATTGCCATTCTTTTGATCGCCGGCGTTTGTGAACTCCTGAGCCGGATTACCAACCCTGTAAACGCCATCGTCGTAGATCGACGACTTACTATCGATCAAGCCATTGCTCAGTGCCGCCGTTGCAGTCACGAGTTTGAAGGTTGATCCGGGCGCGTACTGTCCTGAAATCGATCGATCAATGAGCGCACTAGCGCCGTTGATATTTTGGAGTTGGTTGTAGCGATCTTGGCTGATCCCGTTCGCAAACTCTTGGGGGTCATAGGTCGGCGCGGTCGCTAGCGCTACGACTCCCCCGTCACGCGGATCGAGGACGACGACCGAACCAGCCGGAGCTCCCCTTTTCGTACCGTCCTTCTGAGAGGTCCCTCGAAGCACGGCGAGCCGGTCAACAAGGGCTTGTTCTGCCCTTATCTGCACATCAATATCGATGTGCAATTGAATATCGTTACCGGACTTCGGAGGTTGATAGGACTCAGTGCCGACGGGCCTGTTCTTTGAATCAACCTGAACGAGTTCAACACCCGGCGTGCCGCGCAGTTCCTTCTCGTACGTCGCCTCAACCCCAGCTAGGCCAATAATTGAATCCGGGTGATAGGACTTCACGACACCATCAGGGTCGGTCCCAGCTTCAAGCGACTTCAGGGTTTCGGCAGTGATGCGTCCGGTGTACCCCAGCACGTTCGATGCTGCTGTTCCGTAGGGATAGACGCGCACGGTCTTGCGTTCAAATGAAACCGATGGAAAGTCCTCGGCATATTCCGACAAGTGATGAATCACTTCTTCAGTGACATCAGCCGCGATTGGAGCACCTTGCAGTTGGTCTGCCTGCTTTTCGGTAAGACGCTTCTCAATAGTCGAAATTTTGATTGGCGTTCCGTTCGCGGTGAGTACGTCGGCGAGACGGGCGATCAGTTCATTGCGGTTTTTGACCTTCTTCAATTCGTTTCGATCGATTGAAACGATGAGCGAAGTTCGGTTGTCGACGATCACCCGGCCTTTCGCGTCGAAAATACGACCACGGGGCGCCTCGGTCGCGATGGTTCGTGTGCGGTTCGCCGTTGCTTGGACCGCAAGCGCTGGTGCCTCCATGATCTGCAGGTACCAAAGCCGAGCAAACAGGGCAAGAAAACATCCGAGGACGACAACTCCAAGAATGCTCATACGGAGACGAGGCGAGGAGGTGTCCATGGGTCAGGGTTTCACGCGGGTGCGAAGGGGTGCACGAGAGGGGGATTCACGGCGCCCATAGTTCAGCAGATCAAAGGCCTTAGCGGGCTGCAGCCCGGAGGAGCGCATCTTCCGGGTCAGCCCATCGACACGCCCGGAGAGCGGGAAACACCAGTGCAGCCGAGGTGATCCCCACGATCGCAAGGATCGTGAGCACGTGTCCGGAGAGCAGATCTGGACGGCCAAGCAAGGTTCCTGCAATCGCAAACGAAAGAATTCCGGCGGAACTCGCCACAAAAGCGATCACCATCGTTAGCCATCGCGCGGAATGCACTGTGGCATCCTCAAGCAAGCCAGCCACGACGCCAGCAACGAGTCCCGAGATTGCACAGAGTCCGAACGGTGTCGTCACCATCAGATCCAGACAAAGCCCACTCGCAAAACCCACGATTGCGCCGCGCTCAGCGCCGCCGATCATGCCTGCGGCGATGGCGATAACCAAAAGCAGGTCAGCACTCACGCCAGCAATTCGAAATTGGGTGATGACCGTGTACTGGAGAAAGGCCGCGGTCGCGATCACAATCACATAGCGCAATGCAGGATGATTCATGACTCAGCCAGCGGGCTTCCATAAGACAACATCGGCGTAAACAAGATTATTGAGGTTGGCGAACATCGATATATCGACCGTGGACTCGAGTGCAGCCTCATTGGTTCGAACTGCCGTGACCGTGCCAATCGGGAGATTCGGAGGGAACGGACTTCCGGCCAGTCCGCTCGTCGCCGTGATCGCGCCGACCGCCACTGCCAGGCGGGAATCGATATTGGTCCCGCGCAGACTGCCGTCGCCGCCACTGCCCTGTGCAATGCCGATGGCGGCGGTCCCGACCACAGAGAACCCAACCCTGAACGTCCCACTCGAAAGCAGTGACACCACGCAGCGGTTCTCGCTTACTTCGATAACTTTTCCAATGAGACCTTCACCAGTCACAACTGGCATGTTTCTTTCAATGCCCGCATTCGAACCCTTATCGAGTTCAAGTCGATCACCGAAGTTCCCGACTGCTCCGGAGACAACACGAGTATGCACAACCGGAGTGTCGCCAACGAAGGGAATACCGACGAGTTGCAGAAGTTGCTGCAACTGTTGCTTTGCAATTGAGTTAGCCGTGATATCGCCTTTTAGACGATCGTTCTCCTCGCGGAGAGTCTCATTCTCTTGCTTGAGATTGCCTTGATCAAACGCGCTGTTCCATGCATTCCGAAAGGGGCTCACGACAGTCGACGCAGCGCTTCCAAGCGGAGACAGCACCGAAAGGACCGCACTTCTGGCCGATTGAACCGGCCCTGATCCACGACTGTCGAGCGTCAGAAGAAGGACCGCTGACAGAAGCAGCAGACTTATGGTTATACGTGCTCGTCCTCTTCGCCTTGACGACGCCATAGTGCAGATCGACTTAGTTGATGGTCGACGAGAAGAGCACGCCCTTCAATGCGTCGAACTCCTCTAGCGATTGGCCCGAGCCGATAGCGACGGCGAAAAGGGGGTTTTGAGCGATGATGATCGGCATACCGGTCTCGTGTTCAAGACGTTCACTAATTCCGTGAAGCAATGCTCCACCACCAGCAAGCACAATGCCTTGTTCCATGATGTCAGCCGAAAGTTCAGGCGGAGTCTTATCGAGGGTGACTTTCACTGCGTCAACGATTGCACCAACTGGTTCTTCGATCGCCTCACGAATTTCTTCGGTGGTCGTCACAATGGTTTTCGGAAGTCCTGTCACAAGATCGCGGCCGCGGATTTCGGCGTGCAATTCGATTTCAAGAGGCCATGCCGAACCCAACGCCATCTTCACTTCTTCCGCGGTTCGTTCACCCAGAGCGAGGCTGTATTCCTTCTTGATGTAGTTGATGATCGCAGCATCGATTGCGTCGCCTCCGACCCGCGCGGACTGCGACGTAACTACGCCACCAAGCGAGATAACGGCAACTTCGGTCGTGCCGCCGCCGATATCGACGATCATGTTTCCAGTGGGTTCTTGAACTGGTAACCCGGCGCCAATCGCTGCTGCCATTGGTTCTTCGATGATGTAGGCCGGTTTACGTGCGCCAGCGAACTCTGCGGCTTCCTGCACTGCGCGCTGCTCAACGGGTGTGATCCCAGAAGGAACGCAGATCACCATGCGGGGCTTTGCCCACTTTGAGGTGTGGACCTTCTGGATGAAATAACGGAGCATCTTTTCGCAGATGTCGAAATCAGCAATAACGCCGTCTCGTAGAGGACGAATCGCCTGGATATGCGAGGGCGTGCGTCCGATCATCCGTTTTGCTTCAGCACCCACAGCGACGGGACGGCCGTCTTTGACGTTGATGGCCACCACGGATGGCTCATTGAGGACGATGCCTTCGCCACGAACGTAAATGAGGGTGTTGGCGGTGCCGAGATCGACAGCCATGTCGCGCCCAACAATGTTGGACAGCGAATCTCGTGAAGCGATCGAATTGGAGATACTCGCGGAGATCGAGTTGAAAATATTCCCGGCCATGGGGTGAGCCTCCCGTTGGAGCTCTGGGCCTGCTGCTCTGGTGTGAAAAGGCGAAAGTTGGATGGTGCAGTTCAAAGAGTGAGACAAAACGGTCCCAACATGCCCGCGCGACGATGCACGTGACACTCCCCGTCCTTCGTTCAGGCTAGTCCGCGGCCCTCACGGGACCAACTAACGGCGAAATCAGAGGCCAGGGAAGAAAAGTGCGATCTCTCGCTGGGCGGCTTCGGGGCCATCGCTGCCATGGATCAGGTTCTCGGTGAAGAGAATTCCCAGATCGCCTCGGATGGTGCCAGGAGCAGCATCGCGAGGGTTGGTCGCACCCATCATTGTCCGGACAACCTTCCATGTGTCCTCTGGACCTTCGATCACTGCGAGCATCGCTGGCCCACGGGTGATGAAGTCGACAAGTTCGCCAAAGAACGGCTTGTCGGAATGCTCGCCGTAGTGCTGCTCGGCGGTAGCACGATCAATCGTTCGAAGTTCCGCAGCAACCACGCTGAGATTGCGGCGTTCGAAGCGGGAGATGATTTCACCAACGAGGCCTCGTTCGACGGCGTCGGGCTTGCAGATAATAAACGTGCGGTCCATGCCGCAAACGCTAGACCAACGACCGCCCGAAATGCGATTCGCTACAAGATCGATCTTCAGTCGCCCCGACGAGCGATCCATTGAGCCGCGGTGCGCGCAGCGCCTGCCACATACAGCGATCCGGCAACGAGGATGACATCTTCGTCGGTAGACACATCGATCGCTCGCTGCACCGCGGTGGCAACGTCGTCGATCTGTTCAACCATGACTCCCATCGCTCGCACAACAGCCGCCACATCCGAAGCCGGAACAGCTCTGGGGCTTTGCGGCGTGCACGCTATAACGAGGTCAGCTTGACGCGCTTCGAGGGATTCGAGCATTTCGACAACATCGCGCCCTGTCAACATTCCTATGACGAGCACTCGTCGACCCGCAACATCGAATTCTTCAGTGAGGGTTCGTGCTGCAGCTCGAGCACCGTCAGGGTTGTGAGCGCCATCGAGGATCAGCAGAGGAGAGTGCGAAACAACTTCGAATCTTCCAGGCATCGTTACCGACTGAAACGCAGATTCGACAACGGCTTCGTCCAGTGCCCGATCGAAAAACGCTTCGACCGCAACGACTGCTAAGGCGGCGTTCTCGGATTGGTGCGATCCGTGCAGTGGAACCAGCAGTTGTTCGTAGGAACCAAAAGGGGTTCGTAGATCTATGAGATGTCCACCTACAGCGTAGAGATCGTTCGCTACATCGAAATCATCACCCTTTCCAAAGACCCGATCGGGCCCTTCAGCATCGAAGATCGCTCGGAGCTCTGGATCGGTTACTCCAGTTACAAGCGTGGCCTTCTCGGTGATGATGCCGGCCTTCTCGGTGGCGATTGCCTGTCGCCACTCCCCTTCACCGTCGGTGTGATCACGCCCAATATTCGTAATTACCGCAACATCGGCCTCGCACACGTTGGTTGCGTCGTAACGGCCCAACAAGCCGACTTCGACAATGGCAACATCCACAGCTGACTCCGCGAACCAAAGAAACGCTGCAGCGGTAAGGAGTTCAAAGAATGACGGAGTTATGCCGGACAGCGGAGCTACGCGCGCCACATCGGTGACGACTGAAGCGAACTGCTCATCGGAGATCAATTCGCCATTCCAACAAATACGTTCATTGATTCGCTGCAAATGAGGACTGCTGTAGGTGCCGACAGACAATCCGTGCTCGACGAGGAGCGCGGTGATCATGCGCGCCGTTGATCCCTTGCCGTTCGTTCCTGTCACATGAATGACTTGGAAGGAATCTTGTGGATCTCCAAGCACGCCTACCAAACTCCGCATGTGGTCGAGCGAAAGACCGTGGATGAGCCCAGCGGTGGCCTCGAGATTGATATGACTATCGAGGTACGCGATTGATTCGTCGAAATTCACAGGGTGACGCGCATTGTGGAGGTAAGTGCCGGCTACGACGCGGCGCGTCGTGGGCGGTTCGTGCGAGGTGTTGCCGCACGGGTAATGAACACTGGTTCGGTTCGTTCGATAACCGACTCCGCTCCGATGATGACCTTGGCAATGTCCTCGCGGCTCGGAAGTTCGTACATGATCTCGAGAAGCACCTCTTCGAGAATGGCGCGCAGGCCACGAGCACCTGTGCCACGCACAAGCGCCTGGTCGGCAATGGCGTTGAGGGCTTCAGGTGTGAACTCGAGTTCGACCTCTTCGAATTCGAAGAACTTCTGGTACTGCTTCACCAGAGCGTTACGAGGCTCGGTCAGAATTTCGACGAGAGCTTCACGATCGAGATTGGCAACAGCGCCGATCACGGGGAGTCGACCGATGAATTCGGGGATAAGACCGAACTTGAGGAGATCTTCGGGGAGGATGCTCTTGTAGAGCGCTCCGACATCTGACTTGTCGGAGCGAAGTTCGGCCGAGAAGCCGATTCCTTTTTTGCCGATGCGGCTTTCGATGATCTTGTCGACCCCGGCGAATGCGCCACCACAGATGAAGAGGATGTTGGTGGTGTCGATCTGGATGAATTCTTGATGTGGGTGCTTGCGTCCGCCTTGAGGAGGAACCGAAGCGGTTGTGCCTTCAAGAATCTTCAGAAGTGCCTGCTGCACACCTTCACCGGAAACGTCGCGAGTGATCGAGGGGTTCTCGGCTTTACGAGCGACCTTGTCGATTTCATCGATGTAGATGATGCCGGTTTCGGCTTTCTTCACGTCGTAATCGGCGGCTTGGATCAACTTGAGCAGGATGTTCTCGACGTCCTCACCCACATAACCGGCCTCGGTGAGAGCCGTGGCATCGGCAATAGCGAACGGAACGTTCAACATGCGAGCCAATGTCTGGGCAAGAAGCGTCTTGCCGCAACCGGTGGGACCAATAAGCAAGATGTTGGATTTCGCCAGTTCAACGTCGTCGCGCTGGGCAACGCCGTACTGAACGCGGCGGTAGTGGTTGTACACCGCTACCGAGAGAATGCGCTTGGCCTGCTCTTGCCCGACGATGTAGTCGTTCAGGAATTCAAAAATCTCGACAGGCTTGGGAAGCTCTTCAAGTGAAAGCTCGCCTGTTTCGGAAAGCTCTTCTTCGATGATCTCGTTGCACAGATCGATGCACTCGTCGCAGATGTAAACACCTGGACCAGCGATCAGCTTTTTGACCTGCTTCTGGGACTTCCCGCAAAACGAGCACTTCAGAAGTTCGCCACCATCTCCGAACTTGGCCACGTTTGGGTACCCCTTGGTCTCTTGAGTCTCAGCGAATGGCCGTAATTGGACCGCTCGTGTCGGCGAGCTCCCGGACGGAAATCACCTCGTCGATGATTCCGTAGTCCTTCGCTTCCTCTGCAGACATTACAAAGTCCCGGTCAGTGTCCCGGTGGATCTTCTCTTGGGTCTGCCCTGTATGGAAAGAAAGGACCTCTTCGAGCAAAGAACGGATCCGGAGAATCTCTCTTGCGGCGAGTTCGATGTCGGTGGCCTGGCCCTGAGCGCCCGCATATGGCTGGTGGATGAGGACTCGGGCATGAGGCAGAGCAAGACGCTTGCCGGGGGTGCCAGCGGCAAGGAGAACCGCTGCAGCCGAAGCTGCTTGACCGAAGCAGATGGTCATGATGTCGGGCTTCACGAACTGCATGGTGTCGTAAATGGCCATAAGCGCAAGAACATCGCCACCGGGGCTATTGATGTAGATGTTGATGTCCTTGTCGGGATTTTCCGACTCGAGATGCAGCAACTGTGCACAGATCAGATTGGCAACGGTGTCGTCAATCGGAGTGCCGATGAAGATGATGTTTTCCTTCAACAGACGCGAATAGAGATCGGCAGTGATGGTCTGGCCACGGCTTGTCTCGTAAATGACAGTCGGGTTCGGAATGTAATTGCTGATCTTCAGGTCGCTGATGCCGCTGGATTCGATCACTCGGATTCGTCCTCCTCGGACGCTGGGGTGTCTAGGACGGTATCGCCATCGTCTTCATCTGACGCGGCAAGATCGGAGAACGTGATGCTGTTTCCAGCGTCGTCAGTGATGGTGACAGATTCGGTCAACCAATCGAGCGACTTCCGCTTCGCAATGTCGACCTTGAGGGCGGGAATGTGCCCGGCTTCGGTGAGCTGTATGCGGACAACATCGCTGTCTTGTTCGACACGAGCAGCCACAGCTTCGAATTCAAGGTCGAGGTCCTCTTCAAGCACTTCGATGGCCTCGGCGAGGGCGATTGCTCGCAACGCGAGGTCGACGCGAGCCGAACGATCGGCTGTGGTCTTGAGCTCATCGAGGAACTGTTCGGTGTCGGTGCCCGAGAACTGAAGCCACTGATCAAGAGAAAGGCCCTGTGCCTGCAAGCGCATCGCCATGTCCTGGAGACGTTCGTTCATCTCCGCAGCGATCAATGGTTCGGGAAGTTCGTCGGGGACGAGTTCGGCGAGTGCTTCGCCGATTTTCTCCCGAACGATCATTTGCGACTGAGCCTTACGGACTTCGGTCATGCGGGTGACGATGTCGTCACGCCACGCTGCCATGGTCTCGAACTCTGAAGCCTGTGCGGCAAATTCGTCATTGAGTTCAGGAAGAACCTTGGCTTTTACTTCTGTAACGGTGACCTCGAAATGAAGCGGATCTTCTTCTTCACCATTCGGATGCGCTGCATCGAATGAACGTGTATCGCCTGCAGAAACGCCGACGAGTTGCTCGTCGAGTTCGGGGACGATGCCGGCAGAACCGACCTCGTAGAGGTACGCACTGGCAACAAGGCCTTCGAGGACCTCGTCGTTCTGTGAGCCTTCGATATCGATCGTGACGTAGTCACCAGTGTCGGCGGCACGCTCAACAAATTCGAGATCGCCATACTGATTACGGAAGCGCTCGAGTTGCGCATCGATCTCTTCGTCAGAAGGCGAAGGAGACGGGATTTCGACGGTGAGCGTCTTGTAGCCGGAGATCGAAATAACTGGTCGAACTTCGACGATTGCATCGAATTTCACATTCCCAGATTCAGAACCTTCGACGAGTTCGATGTCGGGTGGCGCGATGACATCAACCTCGTTGGCGAGCACCGCCTCGGAGTAATAGTCCGGCAATGCATCGTTCAACGCCTGAGCACGACCGGCACCAGCGCCGATATGTGACTCAAGGACCCGACGTGGCGCCTTACCGGGACGGAACCCAGGAATGCGCACATCGCGAGCGATCTTTTTGAACGCCGCATCAACGGCTGATTCGAATTCCTGTTCGTCAACTTCAACGGACAGCTTGACTTTGTTGCCCTCGAGGGCTTCGACGGAGGTTTTCACAGGTTGGCGAGTCTACCGGTGCAGTTCGCGACCCCGTCCATCCGAGAGATCCCGCAGCGAATCGCCCTCGTTCGGAGGCCTCGAGTTCTACCTGTACGCTGATCATGCCGGGGAATGGCGCAGCTTGGTAGCGCGCCTGCTTTGGGAGCAGGAGGCCGGGAGTTCGAATCTCCCTTCCCCGACCATTTTGACAGCACGTGTACAGGTTTTCAGCAGTGCCCAAAAGGCGTCGCCGACGCCCAGGCTCTACCCGGTGAATGCAGGCACTACCGGCGTAGCCGGCGTTGAGTTCGTCGTCGTGGGAATCGGTAGTGATTGCCACGACACGTCTTCATAGTTGTCGGCGCCGGAAATCATCGCTGTCGGGTTTGAGCCGTCAGGGTTCATGCTGTAGATCGAATAATTGCCATCGCGGTCTGTCATGAAAGCAATCTTCGATCCGTCTGGTGACCAAGCCGGCGTGTCGTCGTTTGAAGAATTGTTCGAGATGTTGGTTTGGTTCGAACCATCGGCATTCATCACATAAATCTGACTACTGCTTACGAAGACAATTTTCGTTCCGTCCGGCGACCACGATGGGGAAGAGTCGCTTGAAGAATTGTTCGAGATGTTGGTTTGGTTCGAACCATCGGCATTCATCACATAAATCTGACCAACTCCAGCGCCAATGTGTGCGAAGACAATCTTTGTTCCATCCGGTGACCACGACGGAGAATAATCCGAATCAGCGTTATTGCAATTTGTAAGCCTGGTTGGATTCGAACCATCAACATTCATCACATAAATCTCATAATTGCCGTCGCGATCGCTTACAAACGTGATTTTTGTTCCGTCGGGCGACCACGAGGGAAAAATGTTCTCTGATGCATTGCCCGAGATGTTGGTTTGGTTCGTCCCATCTGCGTTCATCACATAAATTTGGTTAGGACCGACGCCACTTGAGTTATATGCCAACTTCATTCCGTCGGGCGACCACGACGGGTAATCGGAGTAGTTGTTGTCGTTCGTGAGGCGAGTCATCTCAGACCCATCGGCGTTCGACGTCCAGATCTGCCAGTCCGTCGAGCCTCGTTGAGAAACGAACGCCAACTTGCCGTTCGAACCCCGGAACTGAGAAGAACCAGCTGGAGTCGAGGCGACGACGCAGCCAAGAACTACGGCCACAACCGCGAGTACTACGAGAACTGACCTGCGAATCATTCGAGACTCTCCAAAAGGCACTGTCGAGAGACCCAGCGCCGATCGACCGGCGCAACATAGAGCATCACGCCATAACGGGCAACCAGGAAGCTCCCTAGATCGGACCACTCGATCGGACCTGGCTCGCAGCATCACGATGGAATGACTACCCCGCCTCAATGGCAACAGTCTTCGACGATGAGTCTCAGCAGCGCCAGCCGTGTTGTGTCTCTAGCCGGTGAACGCAGGTGCGACTGGAGCTGCCGATGTTGTCGATGTCGATGTTGTCGATGTTGTCGATGTTGTCGATGTTGATGTTGGAATTGGTAGTGATTGCCACGACGCGTCTTCGTTATCGAAGAGGTCCGAGATTATTGCAGTCGGATTCGATCCGTCAGCGTTCATGACCCAGATCGAGCCCCCTGCACTTCCAAATCTCGTGAATTCGATTTTCGTGCCGTCTGGTGACCATGACGGAGTCATGTCGTTTGAAGCATTATTTGTGAGTCTGGTCTGATTTGAACCATCGGCGTTCATCACATAAATCTCGCGATTGCCATCACGAATTGTCTGGAAGACAATCTTTGTCCCGTCTGGTGACCACGAGGGATCGAGATCCAACGAAGCATTGTTCGTGAGTCTGGACTGATTTGAACCATCGGCGTTCATCACATAAATCTCGTAATTACCATCACGATCTGTCTGGAACAGAATCTTTGTTCCGTCTGGTGACCATGACGGCACCCCGTCGGCGAACGCATTGCTCGAAATGTTGGTTTGGTTCGTGCCATCAGCATTCATCACATAAATCTGACCGTTACTGTTATTGCTATTGCGCTCTGTCAGGAAGGCGATCTTTGTTCCGTCTGGCGACCATGCCGGAACGAGATCTCTGGCCGTATTGTTCGTGAGTCTGGACTGATTTGAACCATCGGCGTTCATCACATAAATCTCGTAATTGCCATCGCGCTTTGACATGAAGGCGATCTTTGTTCCGTCTGGTGACCATGCTGGGTAGTCGTCAGCTGCGGCGTTGTTGGTAAGTCGAGTGATCCCTGACCCATCGGCATTTGCGGAATAGATCTCACCATTTGAATCGTCCCGATCGGAATAAAACGCAAACTTTCCATTCGAACCCGGGAACTGGGATGAACCAGCTGGGGTCGAGGCGACGACGGAGCCAAGAACTACGGCCACAACCGCGAGTACTACGAGAACTGACCTGCGAATCATTCGAGACTCTCCAATAGATACTGCCGAGAGACCCAGCGCCGATCGACGGGGAGAGCATAGGAGTCGATGTAGCTGCATTTCCACCATGCACGTGGCACCTCGGCAACTCGGCAGAAACGCACGAGAGTAAGACAGGCTCGCTTGCCCTTGCAGCGTCTTTTGCGGCGATGCCACCTAGAGTCAGACCACGAGCGGGCGTCTGCGGAGATCCAACTCCCTTCCCCTACTCAGCACATTTCCACAGAGAACGACTTGGAGCTTCGATGGATTCGGAAACCACCGCTGCACAACAGCCAAACGATCAGACAGTTGATCAGTCCTCGGGATCACGAAGCGGTTCCGATCAGTTCGATCGAGACCTCACCGTCCGTTGGCTTGCCGCCGTACTGTCACTGACCGCCGGAGCAGTGCATTTCGGTTACGCGCCACATCACCTTTCCGAAGATTGGGCGCACGGATGGTTCTTTCTGTTGATCGCCGCGTACCAATGCGCGTTTGCCGTTCTGATCGTTGCCAGACCACGAAGGTGGGTTTGGGCGTCGGCAATCATCGTCAACGTCGGCATCATCGCTACTTGGGTTGTCTCTCGAACCGTTGGTCTTCCGTTCGGTCCGCAAGCATTGCGTTCTGAAGTCTTCTCTGCTCCGGACATCGTCTCTTCGGTTATCGAAGGCATCATCATTCTTCTTTCGATTGTTGCGCTTGCCTTTCCGGCACTCTTGCAGCGTCAAAGTCGTGAACGGATTTCGCTGCGCTTTGCTGCACTTGCTATCGGCACCGTTGCAGTGGTTCTCGGGGCGATCATGCTCACTCCGACCTACACCTCGGCTCACGAAGCAGCAGGCCATACTCACGGCGCAGCCGAAACCTCCGGTACGTCTTCGCCCTGCGAGCTCGCTGGTCCCCCAGCATCACCCGGCCAGGTCGCAACCGACGCCGAAGGTCATAGCCATCGAGGATCGACCCCTCAGGTTGAACTCACTCGCGATGAACGCGTGACACTCACAACTCAACAAAATCTAGCGAGATCAGTCGTGACGCGATTTCCAACGGTTGCAGACGCGTTAGCTGGCGGCTACCAGAAATCGACTGCGTATATTCCGTGCATCGGAGCGCACTACACCAATGCTCGACTTGCGATTTCGTTCGATCCCGCAAAACCATCAGAACTGCTCTTCGACGGCACGGACCCTGATTCAAAGCTCGTCGGACTGAGTTATCTCGTCTTTCATCCTGGCGGCGCTCCAGAAGGATTCGCCGGAGCGAACGACGTCTGGCATCAGCACAACAGCAATGGTGGCCTCTGCTCAAAGGGCGGCCTTGTCGTCGGTGGCGAGGCCATGAGCGTCGAAGACTGCACTGCGCTCGGTGGTCGCAAATCGGCCAACAAAGACGTGTGGATGATGCACGACTGGATCGTGCCAGGCTGGGAATGCTCGTGGGGCGTCTTCGCCGGAGAGTGTCCCGAACTTGGCGGTCGCACCGGCGGCACCGCATGGGACGCACCCGCTCCGGGTTCGGTTGGGTCGCAACTCGCCACTCCGAACTGAGTTCCAGACTGTTGCGATAAGATACGTATACCTGCGGGTGTAGCTCAATGGTAGAGCACCGTCCTTCCAAGTCGGCTACGAGGTTTCGATTACCTTCACCCGCTCTCAGAACGAGAGGCCCCGATGGGGCCTCTCGTCGCGTTCGAGCACATCAGTGCCTCTGAAATTGTCGCCTTCGACAACTCTCAGGTCATCGAGGAATGGGTTGCGACGAGGAGCCCGATCATTGAGACCGGAAGACCGATGTCGTAAAGCAGGACCAGCGAGTTGCCCGGTTTGAAGTTTTTGTCCTGAACCATCTTCATGATGTGCTGCACGGTGCAAAGAAGAAGGAAGATCGACATAACCGCAGTCATCACTAACCATGTATCCCAACCGCGACTCGCAGCAAGGATTGAACCCACGCCCATGGCGTAAGCAGAGAATCCGATCTCATATTGGAAACCATTGGTTTCCCATCCAATGTTCTTTGCAGTGGATTTCGCGAAGAACGTATGCATGACTCCCGAAACTAAAACTTGGATTCCTGCCGGAAGAATCAACATCCAACGCATCGCGTCCTCCGCGAATGCTTCGGTACCAGTCCCACCCGAAACGAAAGGCGGAGTCCAGCCAAGCCACGCAAACACCCAAGCGAGTACGACCACTAACGGCAACATGAGTATGCCCATGGATTCCTCAGTTCTCCTATTTGGTTTTCGATCGAACCTACGCCCGCAGTCACGTCCCCAGAGGGATTCCCAATGAACCGAGGAGGTATCCAGCAAGGGGAACTCATGAACCACACCAGAAGCAGTAAATCGACGAGATCTCAACTACTCCCTAACGCTCAGTAGTCTCAACGCCATGAAGGCGACATCGATCGGTCACGCGGGCATCCTCATCGAGACCACCGATGTGTCCATTGTTTGCGACCCATGGTTTCTTCCGGCGTTCCATGGTTCGTGGTGTGTATTCCCCCGCAACGACCACCTCTCCCCTGACCTGATGTCACGCATCGAATCTGCCGACTACCTGTACATCTCGCACATACACGGCGACCATCTCGATGAGTTGTGGCTTTCCGATCACATCGCACGCACAGCAACGGTCCTCCTCCCCGGCTACCCCACGCGCGAACTCGAGAACCGACTGCGCGAACTCGGTTTCGTAAATTTTGTGAGAACGGTCGACGGGAAAGAGATCGACCTACTAGGCAGTACCCGAATCGCAATTCATTGCGAGACATCAATCACTGACGGCCCTGGTGGCGATTCCGCACTCGTCGTTTCCGATGACACCGGACGCCTCGTGAATCAAAACGATTGCCGGACCCACGATCTTGCTGCCCTTACCGCTCATGGTCCAGTCGATCTTCATTGGGTCCAGTACAGCGGAGCAATTTGGTACCCAATGGTCTACGACGAACCGGCTGACGTCATGCGCGAACTCATTAATGCGAAGGTTGAAAGCCAGTTCGCAAGAGCGCTCCGGTACGTCGAAGTCATCAATGCACGCGCTGTCGTTCCCAGCGCTGGTCCGCCAGCATTCCTTGATCCCGAGTTGTTCGGTTTGAACGTGATCACCGGAGAAGAGTTGAGCATCTTTCCCGATCAGGTTGAGTTCATGAACCGATTGTCCGATGCTGGGCACACCGGGATTCTCGCCATTCCTGGAACCACCATTGCGTTCACACCGGAGCGAATCGATGTCACGCATCCGTGTTCGGCGAATGAGGTTTCATCGATCTTTGAGCAGAAGGAGTCCTACCTTCGCGAGTACCAACGCGCCTGGCTCCCGTGGATCGAAGACCGTAAGTCGCAATGGGTTCAGCCAACCGACGACCTCGTCCAACGACTTCAGGAGTGGTGGGAACCACTGCTCGCCATTGCACCGAACCTTCGCAACGGCGTAGGCGATGTATGTGTCATCGATATGGGCGACCTCAAGATTGCAATCGACTTCCCTGCCGGCACTGTGTCGGAATGGAATGGTGCCGAATGCAGCTTTCGCTTCACCATTGATCGCCGCCTTGTAGAAACCGTCGCCGCCGAACAAGCCGTCGACTGGAGCAACTCATTGTTCCTGTCCTGCCGCTTTTCAGCGTGGCGGTCGGGGCCCTTCAACGAATACGTCTACAACTTCTTCAAATCGCTCTCAGAAGAACGAATGAGCCGTACCGAAGCTGAGGCCCTTCGAAAAGCCGATCCCAATCGAGGCGGCATCGCCGAGGAAGAAATTCAGATTGGCGACTGGATCGTCCAACGCACATGCCCACATCGCGACGCTGATCTTTCCGTCTTCGGCGTGATTGACGGCGACGAACTGGTCTGCACGCTGCACGGTTGGAGATTCGACAGCACGACAGGGAAATGTCTCAACGCTGAAGAACGCACACTGCGCATTCGTCCAGTTTCTTAGAAGCGGCTCAATTGCCTGTCGACGCTTCTTCCACTGATCGCACGCGACCGTCACCATGGGTGAACAGCACGTCGTTATAGGCCTGACCCGGACCGATGACATCGAAAAGTTCGGGGACGTGGAATCCCACGTACACCGCTTTGCGATTTGCCGTCGTTGAACTGGGCGGCGGCGCTGCATGCATCACGTGACCGAAATGAACCGTGACATCGCCAGGTTGGGCATCGACTGCGATGGCAGGCAGGCCATTGATCTGGGACATGTCGAGAGACTGTGCCGCATGGTGGTGCGAACCGGCAAGAAACCAGAGTTGTCCGTTTTCCGCACTTGCCTCATCGAGCTGAACACCAACGTTTAGCCCAGGGCACAACACGAAGTGGCCACCCATTCCGCAGTCGCGATGCCACGGAAGATCAGACAGACCTTCAACCACCGACGGATTCTTAATGACCACACCTAGGCCATCGAGGCGATCCGGGCAGGGCAGCAACTGCGCACCTGAAAGCGCCGCTATTGCTTTCAAGCGATCGTCCACTGCAAGGTTGGCAAACACCTGATCACGTTCGGCGAGATAGGTCACGCGACAACAAACTTCGTTGCCGTCCGAATCCGTCGCCCACCACGAACGCTTGTCGTCAGGGGTGGAAAGTTCCCGCTCACGGTCAACGACCTCGTTCATCGCGGCAATCTCTTCCTCGCTGAACACGTTTCGAAGAACCAGATAGCCGCAGGTCTGCAGGAAGTGGGACATCTCGTCGGCGTCATCATCGAGAGTGAATGATTGAGTGAGCGAAAGCGGAGTTCCATCGCGACCCACAAACTCGGAACTCGCGGTTGCCGCATAAATCGGCCGATCGAACCAAAGCGCTTGGAGCACCGGCTCCCAAGCAACGAGGTGTTCGAATGAACCGGCTTCAAGGGTCAGACGTTCTCCGTAAAGAAGTCCGAACACCGACCACATCTCATTAACAAAATCGCTAAAGGCGTCGCGCTCAAGCGAGATCGTCAGACCGGCACTGCGACCCTCGATCAGATCCATATCGACGCCGGTTGATCGGTAGGTCCAAGCATCATCGCCAACAACGATGGTCAGAGATCGACCGGATGGCATCGCCGCCGCTGCATTCGCTCCGCGCCCAGCAATTAGATACTTCTGGATCTCCACTCGATGAAATTCATTGAAATCGATTTCTTTCAACAGGCTTAGAGACATCGTGCACTCCCCTAAATAACGACAACGACAACCGGGACGAAACTACCCAATCTGTCGTTCTGATGCATCGACGACCTTCCGGTCGATCTCCAACCACCGATCATCAAGCCAAGATTCAAAAGCTGCTCCACTTGGAACGGACGCTCGGTCATGCGATTCAAGAACAACACGTGCATGTGGCCCGGCGTGAGTGAGGCGACGACGAACCCCGGCAAAAGTGTCGAGGCCGTCGAATCCGACATGCCACAGGAGCACGACATCGCCCTCGGGGATTGCCTCAAGGAGGGCCGCTGCTCCGGCCGAGCGCGGTGGCAAGAGGCGCTCTAGGCCAACCAACTTGGCGTGCCGTTCAGGTGCTCGCTTTTCCAAGCGTTGCACGAGAGCAACGCGCTTCTCATCATTCGTTCGCGTTCCTTCAGGAAAGATGACAGCAACGTCTTTCGGTATCATGTTTGCTGCCATTGCCCGAATGCCATCGATCTCTTGGCGAATGGCAGCCGAACCTCGATCAACGAAGTAATTCGGAATCCGCTGACCGACGACGTCAAGGCACGGGTCGAGAAGTAATTCCTTCTTCATGACATACCGCGGGTATCGATGGGCGAGAGATCCGAAGACCCAAGCGCTAACGAGTGCGTCGCCAAGGCTCGCGTGTCGACCTAGGCAGACCAGCGGCTTCTCGGAAAGGGGCTCGACCCCTTCGACGTCGATGCCGAATCCACAAGTGATGCGCAACGAACCAATGAGTTGCTTCGCCCACCACCGCTGCAACGCGTAGTTCGCAGGCTGGCTCTTGCCCCGGCCCACGAGCCAAAGGATGCCAGCCACGCTCACACCGATCGCTTCGAGCCATGACCAGCAAAGAGCGAACGCCACAAGCCTCAGCGTCGGCAATCGCCACTTCCCCGTCGCAAGGTCAACGAGAATGCAGACAACCACCCAAAGCGCCAACAGCAATAAAAGAACCAGCGCCAAAAGCCAAACGGCAGAGATCGTGACAATTCGGCGCAACCACGTTCTCTTCACCCCGCCATCGTAACGAACCGGTTCTCGCCGGAAGGTACTCTTCATCGCCATACTTTGGTGCGGTACCCTGCAGCCAGTTCAACAGCGGATGGGGAACGTGATGACCACAGAGCAGCTTGTACCCGAACGTGATCCGAGTGCTTCTCTGGGCGCAACACGCAGGACCATGGCTGGTGGACTGCCCGTTGGGCCCGCAACACACTTGGCTCAAGAACGTGAGCGACTCGCAAAGCTCACATGGACGAATTTTGATGTAAAGCAACTTGGCTCCACGCTCGGAGCAGAGATTTCTGGAGTCGACCTATGCACCGAACTCTCAACCGAGACGATCGCTGAGATCCAGAAAGCACTCGATGATTACAAGGTCATCTTTTTCCGCAATCAACCGCTGACCTCCGATCAACACGTTGCCTTTGCGAAGCAATTCGGCGAACTCGAAATCCATCCGTTCATTCCATCGAATACCGGCGTGCCTGAGTTGGTGCGGTTCGAAAAGACTGCAGAGGTTGCCGGATACGAGAATTCTTGGCACCACGATGTGACCTGGCGCGCTGCTCCTTCAATGGGTGCGATTCTTCACGCCATTGAAGTGCCGCCGGTCGGCGGCGACACGCTCTTTTCCGATATGGGCGCGGCCTATGACGGTCTCTCCGATGAGATCAAAAGCACCATCGATGGACTCTCTGCTGAACACGACTTCATGAAGAGTTTCGGGCACACCGTTCCCGCAGATCGCAAGGCTGAAACTCGCGAGATGTTTCCGATCGTTGACCACCCCGTCGTTGTTCGACACGAACGGACGGGCCGCAAGCTGCTCTACGTGAATCGGAACTTTGTCAACAAGATCAACGGACTTCCCGAAGCCGAGAGCCGTGAGCTTCTTGACCACCTTTGCGACCAAGCCGCCACGTGTGAATACCAGGTGCGATTCCAATGGGAATCAGATTCCATTGCGTTCTGGGACAACCGAGCAGTACAGCACTACGCGTCGAGCGACTACTGGCCGCAACGCCGCATCATGGAACGGGCAAGTGTCATCGGAAGTCGACCAACTTCCTAGGGGCAGTCATTTCTTTAAAGCGCGTGCGCTGTTCCCTCAGCCAACGGGATTTCGGCTGTTGTAGACCGAAGGCGATCTCGAACTCGCTTCGCTGGGATACACCCCACAACGATGGCGCCAATAACCATCACTGGAACCATCGCCGTAAATCCGTTTGAGAGCGCGTGCGCAAATGCTTCTTGTATCTGTTCGCGTACACCATCGGACAACGCCGCGATCTTGTGCGGTGCCCCCTGAATCGAATCCAACGGAAAATCGGGAAGCCGCTTCTGCACGCCGCTTACAAGCGTATTGGTGAAGATTGTCCCGACGATGGCTACGCCCAGTGCATTTCCGAGCAAACGGGACAGCATGATCGTTGATGTCGCCATCCCGATATCGGGAGCTTCAGTGAATCGCTGAATTACGTACAGAAGCGTCTGCATCACGAAGCCGATACCCATTCCGACCAACATTGCCGAGCCCACGACAAACGCGGCAGACGTCGAAGCATGGATCGAGGAAAGCAGAATCATCCCTACACATGAAATCACCAGCCCCACGAATGGAACCACAACGTGGCCGCCACGTCGATCGGTGATTTGGCCAGCGATGATCGTGCAGAGACCAGAAGTGACGGCAAATGGCGCAAGAAGCAATCCCGCTTGAGTCGCGTTGATGCCTCGCACGGCTTCAAAAAACAATGGCGGGTAAACGATCGCCGTTCCGAACGCCATACCTGTGATCAGATTGGCGGATAGGGCCAGCGCCTTTACCCGGCCAGAGATCACGCGCAAAGCGAGAATTGGCTCTGGTGTTCTGCGTTCGTGAAGAACGAACAGGAGAACGAGTACAACCGAGAGACACGCGAGACCGATCGTACGCACACTCAGGAATCGGACGTGACCACCAGTTCCACCGATTGCCAAAAGCAATGAGGCAGCTGCACCCGCAATAAGTAACGCACCGCGCACATCGATTCGATGCGCCACTCGATTGGTGGATTTGGGAACGAACATCAGTGTGATGAGGCAGAGGATTCCGCTCGGAATGTTCACGAAGAACGCCCAGCGCCAGGAGAAGTTGTCGGTGAAGAACCCACCAGCCCATGGGCCCAAGATCGCGGTAACGGCAAAAACCACACCCGTGTAACCGAGGTACCTACCCAGTTTGTCGGCGGGCATGACATCGGCAATGAGCGCCATAGCCAGGGCTGTAATTCCGCCCGCACCGATTCCTTGAAGCACGCGAGTGGCGATCAACATTGGCATCGACTGAGCGAGACCGCACAGCATCGATCCGATCATGAACGTCACGACGGCGATGATGAATACACGACGACGACCGAAGATGTCGCCGAGTTTTCCGTACACAGCCATTGTGGTGACCTGCGCGAGCAAGTAACTGGTCGTCAGCCACGGAAGCAGCGAAACACTGCCTAGTTCGCTCAAAATCGTGGGAGCGGCGGTGGCAACGATGGCGCCATCAAGTCCCGAGAGTGTTGCGCCAAGGAGGATTCCGAAGAAGATGACCAGCAAACGATTGCGCGACAGATGAATGGTAACCCCGCTCGCTGTCGCCGAACCGCTCGTGGTCACTTTGAAGAACGACGCTTTTCTCGCGCCTCTCGGCGTTCCGCATCAGCCGCATTGTGTCGCTTCATCGAGCCGAGGGGATCCTGCTTGAACGCCTCGACTGATGCCTGATGACCAGCGAGGGCCTGAAACTCAGAGCCGGCTCGAATCGCAGCACGAACTCCCATAATCTCGGCCTGACGATGCACCATGCGTTTGTTGATCTGAGCGAGATCAGTCGCAACCGCGGCAATCTGTGCAGCTACATCGAGTACTTCTTCATCGAGGTCGTCAGCTGGAAATGAACGATTCGCCCAACCGATTTGCGCTGCTTCCGGACCCAGCATTTCTCCACCGGTGAGCATGATTTCCATCGCTCGACGCATTCCGAGAAGAGGTTCGTGATACTGACAATCGGGCGGCGAAGCGACACGCACGATCGGATAGGAAATGCGAGCGTCATCAGCCACGTACACAAGGTCACACGCCTGCACGAGTTCAGTGGCCCCGGCGATCGCGTACCCATGGACCTGAGCAATGACGGGTTTAGCCAGGTCCCAGAAGCGAAACCAATTGTCGGTCACCTGTCGAGCCCACTCGCCATCACCTGGGGCGGTATGAAATGGAGGCGACACCATGAGGTCGCCAGCGAGGTCGTATCCCGAAGAAAAACAGGCTCCCCCGCCACGAATAATCGTCACGCGTACATCGGGATTTCGATCATTGGTCTCGAGGGCAATTAACAGCTCGGTGCGCATCGCTGTGGAGATCGCATTTCGCTTCTCTGGTCGGTTCAACGTGATTCGACAGATCCCGTCGCCGGGCGTATCGAGAGCAATTGATTCGAACGTTGTCATGTCATTGCCCCTGTGTATCGCGAGTTCCCGCGAGATCAGCGACGAGTTGTAAGCCCTCGTCTGTTTCTGAACGAATAATCAAACCGGTGAGACCCATCTTCGTCCATGACTCCCAGCGTTCGCTGATGCGAGCAGGCGAACCAATCAGCGATCCGTCGTCGTGGTATTCGTCGGGAACTGCAGCGATCGCCTCGTCGCGCTTTCCGGCCATCCAACACTCGTGAATGCGCTGAGCGGCTTCAGGGAAACCTCTGCGAGCCATCGATTCGCGGTGGTAGTTGTGAGTGGCTGAACCCATACCGCCTACATACATCGCGGTCAGCGGTTTCATTGCGTCGATCGCTCCTTTCACATCGTCAGTGAGCACAACGCTGACTCCGCCAAAGATCTCAAAGTTGTCGGGACGCTCACCGCGCTTTGCGAAACCCTTATCGAGATGGGGCCCATAGACAGCAGGACCCTCTTGACCCCATCCCATCGGGAGCATGCCATCGCAGATCTCGGCACAGAGTTCGGTGTTCTTCGGACCTCCGGCAGCGAGCCAGAGCTCGATCTCGCCGGCAGGATGCAGAATCGAACGCAAGGGCTTACCTTGACCAATTGCACCGGGACCGTTGTAGGGAAGCGGGAACTCCACACCATCGTTGGTGAGCGGCTCTCGAGCGAAAACCTTCTTCATGATGTCGACGTATTCCCGCAACCGTCGGTTCGGACTCCCCCATGGTTGCCCGTACCAACCTTCAACGATCTGAGGACCCGACACGCCAAGTCCGATAATTACTCGGTTGCCACCAGCAAGAGCGTCGATAGTCAACGCATGCATGGCAGTCGCCGCTGGGGTACGAGCCGCAATCTGAACGACGCCTGTGCCGAGCTTGATGCGTTTCGTCACCGCGGCGAGGTACGCGAGTGGCGACAATGCGTCGGAGCCGTACGCCTCGGCAGTCCAGACGGAATGAAACCCAAGTTCTTCGGCAAGAAGCACTTGCTCAACCGGAATGTTGAGAGCAGCCCCGCGATAGAGGTCGAGCCCGAGAGCAAGTTTCATTTACCACTACCTCCGACAACGGTCTGGACGTGACTGCCACAACTACGAAGGTGTGAATTCATCGACGTTCCCCCTGAACACTCCAATGGTCAACCTAGTTCGCGTCCACGGGGCACACGGATGCCAAGCACGGCTCCCAATCCCGCAACCGCAGCGGCCATCGCAAACGTCACGACCAATCCGGGGGTCTCAGAGTCGGTGATCGATCCAATAGTCGAGACCAGAACCCCGGCGATTCCAATGCCGAGCGCGGCACCCAGGGTGTCGCTCAACTGGAGTGCCGTCGTGGTCTTTCCCTCTTTGTCCTTCGGAGAGAGTTCAAGCGCCACATGCGAGAGGGGTGAGAACGCCAATCCCATGCCAAAGCCAGCGACTGCCCAAGCAACGAGGCCAATCCATGCTGGAACAGAGGGCACCAACACCAACAACATCCCTGCGGCGCCTAGGGCGATGACCGCCATTCCGAGTACCACGAGAATTGTTGCTCCTCGAGTGCGAATCCACCGGGCTTGAAGCCACGATGAGACGGTCCACAGAACTGACGCTGTTGTCATTGCCAGACCTCCGAAGACCGGCGACATTCCGCGCACTGCAGTGATTGCGAACGGAACGAATGCATCCGCGGAATAGAAGCCGAAATTCAGAAGCCCACGGACCGCGACCGTTGCCGGCATTCCCGCAAGCGCTCGCAGAGTGCCAAGCGGTGTCAGTCGACGAAATGGCGGCACCATGATGGCGACACCAAGAACAGCTACTGGAACCACTACAACGACTTGATGAGAGCCAAGACCAACGAGAAGTAGCCCGGCTCCGATCGCTACGAGGAGCGCGTTGAGCAGATTGCGATCGTTCGATCGTTCACTGGGGGCTGGAACCGATCTGACCCCAAAGATCGCGATGACGCCAATCACTGCAGTAAGCGGCAGCAGACCGAGGAACACCCATCGCCAACCAACGGTCTGCGCGATCCACGCTGCAAGCACTGGTCCAAGAAGTGATGGGACCATCCATGCACTCGAGATCAACGCGAACATCTTTGGCCGCTGTTCCAATGGATACGTTCTTCCGATGCAGACATAGGAAGTCGCTGGCATTGCTCCAGCGCCAAGCCCTTGGAGAAGTCGTCCGAGCACCAGAACAAACATTGATGACGCCGTGCCGCCCACGACCAGCCCAAGAGCGAACAGAACCAAGCCGACGGCAAATGGGATCACTGGTTTCAT
>CAESAL010000010.1_pt1 | contig 35562 bp, 29 predicted proteins | sample 7263561 | NCBI WGS metagenome assembly CAESAL01 (sample SAMEA6814029, study PRJEB35770) | freshwater metagenome | biome: Freshwater; feature: Freshwater reservoir; material: water | place: Czech Republic | collected 2016-04-20 | depth 30m m | reverse complement strand
CAATTCACGTGCGCCGAGATTTCCGAGCGCATGGAAGCGTCAAACGTTCCATTTGCTCTCGTTGTAGCGCCGCAAGATCTCCCGAATGACCCTCACGCGATTGCGATCGGTCTGTTCGAAGAATTCGATCATCCCGTGGCCGGCCGAGTACGCCAGCCTCGACACCCTGCGCAGTTCCTGGGGACACCTGCAACGTTGCAAACAGTCTCGCCGACCCTCGGCCAGCAGACCGATGAAATTCTCACCGAGTTGGGCCGAGCCGATTCAATCGAAGAACTCCGAAGGAATGGAATTGTTTTCTGATGGCAACCACCCAGCAAATCATCAGCGGCTATTCGCACATCGCAGTTGTGTGCACCGACCTAGACGCAGCGCGAGCGTTCTATTGCGACTTGTTTGGGTTTGAGGAACTCCCACGACCAGATTTCGGAGTTCCAGGCATGTGGCTGCGCGTTGGAAACCTGCAGCTTCACTTCTTGGAAAATGAAACGATGCCAATTCCTGGCCCCGGTTTTCCGCATTTTGCATTGCACATCGAGAATGACCGGTGGGATGAAACCATTGGTCTGTTGAAGAGGAACGCCGTTTCGTTCCTCTCTGATCCCTCAGAGCGTTCTGATTTCGGGACTCCTGTGCGAGCAGCGTTTGTCCTCGACCCAAGCGGAAATGTGGTTGAACTTACGACCGTGGGCCCGCTCTCATAAGTGCTAGATCAACGCAAGGGCGAGTGCCGCACGATCTTCAGCGGTCGGGCTCCATAGACCTGCTTCGACGTTGGCCGCTACCTGCTCAGGACTCGTTGCCCCAGCGATAACCGATGCGATCGCCGGACGCGAGGCGAGGCCTCCCAGTGCTACCTGCAGCAGACTGAGACCGCGCTCGCTTGCGAATGCAGTGATGGCGTCGACCTTGTCGAAGTTTGCGTCGGAAAGCATCGCGTCCATGTGCCAGGCGGCAATACGACCGTCGGCCGGAGCAGCAACTCCGCGCTGGTATTTGCCGGTGAGGAGTCCGCTGGCCAGCGGGAAGTACGGCAATTGCCCAAGCCCAAAACGCTCGCATGCCGGAAGCACGTCACCTTCTGCGGCCCGCTCGATGAGGTTGTAATGGTTCTGGGCGCTAACGAAGCGCGCCGTCCCATTCGTTCGGGCAATCCACTCTGCATCAGCAATCTGCCAACCGGCGAAGTTTGAATTGCCGATGTAGCGGACCTTGCCCTCGTTCACCAGTTCTGTGAGAGCAGCAAGCGTCTCTTCGATTGGGGTAGAGGGGTCAGGCATGTGGATTTGGTACAGATCGATGTAGTCGGTGGCCAGTCGCGTGAGTGAACGCTCGACAGCTTTGCGGATGTAGCGGCGAGATCCGCGAGAACCCCAATCGGGGCCATTTGCGCCACGGAGGTCGCTTCCGAATTTGGTTGCGATGACGGTTTCCTCGCGCCGGGACCCGAGGGCCGCGCCAAGGAAGATTTCTGAATCGCCGTAGGAATCTGATGTATCGAAAAGGGTGATTCCGTGGTCGAGAGCAGCGCCCACGACTCGTTCGGTTGCCGCAGCATCGATACGCATGCCGAAGTTATTGCATCCGATACCAATCTTTGAGACCCGTAGGCCGCTGTCGCCAAGATTGCGATAGGTCATCTCTGTCATGTCGTTGTCCCTCTCAGATTCCGAGTGCATCGCGAGTGCGATGAAGTTCTGTTATGTCAGTTGTTGTTGGTACGAGAAACAATTCATCGCAACCGAGCGATTCAAGGGTGGACACTGAGTTACGAAGTGAATCCGCGTTCGATGTGGAGAGCATTCCCGCCATCATTGTCCCAACCTCTTCACCAAAGATTTTCATATATGAATAGCCATAGTCGTAGAGACGCTCTTGAGCTCCGTCTCCGAGCGCGTACCAGAGACTTGCTGAAATATGCGGAGCATCCGAACGACCCTCAGCCGACCATGCTTCGCGAATACGCGAGAATGCGGCCTCGGTTGCTGCGGGATCGATCCCGAAGACGGTCGATCCGTCATCGACGCCAATTGCCCATTTCGCTGCACGGGCGAGCGCCTTCGGGCCCATGGCTCCGGCGATGAAGGGAGGGCCGCCGGTCTGAGCCGGAGGTGGACCGACGGGATCGGCTCCCTCGAAAGGCGGTTCACCGGACCACACGCGACGCATCGTTTCGACTTGCTCGTCCATTCGCGACCATCGGCGGTCGAAAGAGCCGTTAATCGCTCGATAGTCGTGCTCGCGCCCGCCAACACCGATACCGACAGTGAGGCGTCCTGATGAGAGTTGATCGACAGACGCCAGTTGTTTCGCCACATCCACGGCGTCATGGGCAGGGAGGACGATGATCGTTGTCCAAAGCCGGACTCTCTGAGTGATGGCGGCGGCGGCCGAGAGTTCCACAATCCACGAATGGCTGGGATAGGTCACCCGCTCGGGTACAGCCAGACTCGACCATGGGCCTTGATCGATGGCTTCACACCAAGCAAGCGTCTCGTGGCGGCCGTGGGCAATCATCGTCGGCATCGTCATTGCAATATCCATGGGTCAATCCTGTCTTTTAAGAGCCAGGCGGAGAGTACTTCGGCAAGACTGCTGACAGTGACCGACGCCGGGGGTGTCGAGGGGGTCCCAAATGGCTGCTATCGATCTTTACAATCCGGACACGTATGTACTGGGTGCGCCGCATGATGAGTTCACCCGTTTACGCAGAGAAGATCCAGTGCACTGGCAGGACATTCCCGGTCAAGCTGGCTATTGGGCGGTACTAAAGCACGCAGACGTTGTCCATGTTTCACGCAACCCAAACTTGTTCTGCTGCGAAGCTGGGGGAGTCGTTCTCGAGGACATGGACCCCGAAAGACTTTCCCGAATGCGAGACATGCTGCTCTCGATGGATCCGCCTCGGCATATTTCGTATCGCAAACCACTCGCGCCCGAATTTGCGCGACGAGTCATCGCAGGAATGGAGTCACAAATCCGTGAAATCACCGTCGACATTTTCAGTGCGGTTGGCGATAATTCCGATGTCGAGTTTGTTCACGACATGGTTGGACCACTGCCGACGCAAGTGATCGGACAACTCTTTGGTTTACCCGAGAAGGATTGGGAGTGGCTCCACCGACTTTCTCAGATGAATACCAGCGGCCAAGATCCCGATCTCAACCCAGATGGAGATCTCTCCGAAGCGGGTAGTGCTGATTCGTCAATGCAGATGGCCATGTACGGAATGGCATTCGCGAAAGAGCGACGCGCCGTCGCGCCGCAAGGCGATCTCATGGATGTCATCCTTGGTCAAGAGTTCAACGGCCGCTTTCTCACTGATGCCGATATCGGGAGTCTCCTTGTGCAGATGATTACCGCAGGTAACGACACGACGGTGACGATGATGGCGGGAGGGCTTTGGGCCTTACTGGAACACCCAACACAACTCCAGATGCTTCGTGACGATGCATCACTGTTGCCGGGCGCTGTCGAGGAAATCTTGCGTTGGTTCAATCCCCTCCACTATTTCCGCCGCACAGCTAGTGAGGACACGGAAATCTCGGGAACAAAGATTGCTAAAGGCGACAAAGTCGCGATGTATTACACATCGGCGAATCGCGACGAAGCAGTCTTTGAGGACTCACAAGCTTTCGACATAACGAGGTCGCCCAATCCTCAGTTATCTTTCGGAATCGGAGAGCACTTCTGTCTTGGTGTGCACCTGGCTCGCCTCGAAGGGCGCATCTTCTTCGAAGAACTGCTGCGGCGATTCGGAAAGATCGAACTGAGTGGCACACCAGAGCGGGTGCGCTCAAATCTTAATAATGGCGTGAAGCGGCTGCCGGTAAATCTTTCACTGTAAGTATTCGAAATTCAGGCCAAGAATGAAAGGATCCAAGACATGACATCACTAGTGCTCAAGGGCGGGACAGTTGTTGACGGAACGGGCAGCGAGCGATTCGTCGCTGACGTCCTCGTCGAGAACGGACGAATCGCCGCAATCGGAGCTGGAATGTTCGGGGACACAGAGCTAGACGCCTCTGGTTGCATCGTTGCCCCAGGTTTCATCGATATTCACACTCACTATGACGCTCAGGTCTTTTGGGATCCGTCTCTGACGCCTTCGAGCTTTCATGGAGTCACCACGGTCATTGCCGGCAATTGCGGGTTCTCTATCGCTCCGACTCGACCCGAACATCACGATCTCATCGCCCGGACATTGGAAAACGTCGAAGACATGGATGTCGCTGCGCTAGCTGCAGGCGTGCCGTGGAACTTCGAGACGTTCCCTGAATATCTGACAGCGGTTAGTGACCTGCCACTTTCATTGAACTTCACGGCCTACATCGGCCACACAGCGCTGCGCCTCTTCGTAATGGGCGACGACGCCTACGAACGTGCAGCGACCTCTGATGAAATCGACCAGATGGTGGCTGTGCTCACCGAAGCGCTCAACGCTGGCGCTGCAGGATTCGCCACCAGCGTTGCTCCGACCCATCGTGGAGTCGATGGAAAGCCGATTCCGTCGCGTTTTGCCGAGCGCGTCGAGTTGGAGGCGTTGTTCGACTGTGTCGGCCGAGTTGGAAAAGGCGTCGTTGAAGTCACCCCTGGGGAGATTCTCCCGCTCGGCGATATTTACGATCTTCAGATTCAATCTGGGGCTCCTTTCACGATCACTGCCCTTTTGAGTACACCGTCAATGACGCATCGAAACTTCGTGGACCTCAACAGGGCTCGGTGGGAAAGCGGAGCAAACGTTTGGCCTCAAGTAACACCTCGCCCTCTTGCATTCGCGATGTCGCTTGCTGAGCCGTTCACCTTCAATGTGAATAGTAAATTCGCAGAACTTATGTCGGGCGACCTCGAGGGTCGGCGTGTCGCATACGGAGATCGAGCATGGCGCGATGAAGTGCGCAAAGTTTGGTCGACGGGCACATTTATGGTTCCACGTTGGGAGACATTCGAAATTGATGAATGTCCCACAAACCCCTTGCTCGAAGGTCGCAAGATCGCAGACATAGCTGCCGAACGATCAATGGACCCATTCGATCTGGTGATGGATCTCGCTCTTGCGGAACCCGAACTTCTGCTTCGGGTGCGCTGCGTCGTGGCGAATGATGATCCTGCAGAGGTTGCCTTTCTTATTTCTGAGGAGCATTGCGCTTTTGGTCTCTCAGATGCTGGTGCGCATGTGGGTCAGCTTTGCGACGCACCGCAGGCAACCGATCTACTGGGCAACTGGGTCCGCGATCGAGCGGTGATGACCATCGAGCAGGCGGTTCATCGACTCACGAAGTCACAAGCCGATCTTTTCCATCTCGTTGACCGCGGAGAACTCCGCGTGGGTGCGTGGGCAGACATCGTTGTCTTCGATCCAACCACCGTTGCTCCAGGGCCAATTCGCCGCATTGCTGATTTCCCTGCGGGTTCCGAACGTCTGACTGCAGATCAACCGGTAGGAGTTCGTCACGTGCTCGTCAACGGTGTACCCATCAGGGTTGACGAGAAGCAGGTCGATGCAGATAGCGCCCCGGGTCAGATCGCCGAGGTCGGTTCGCATCGCTGACGGCCTATTATCCACACACCACATTCCAAGGGAGTTCACCCATGACAATCATTGACGCAAATGCACCCGAAGCACTCCATCTCGCTGCTGACGATCTTCCTTGGGTGGAAATCGGCGGAGGAAACAAACTTCGCGTTCTCCAAGTAAAGATCGAAGAAGGTCTTTGGATTGTCGAGAACATCTTCCAAAAGGGCTTCGAAGTTCAAGCTCACCGACACACTGGTCCGGTTTGGGGATACACCGTGCGCGGTGGTTGGAAGTACAAGGAATACGACTATGTGAATCGAGCCGGATCATTCCTTTATGAGCCAGCGGGCTCTGTTCACACGTTGCAGTGCATCGAGGACGACACGCAGGTCTGGTTCCACATGTACGGGTCGAATCTCAACCTTGACGCCGATGGCAACGTCGAGTCCGTTACCGATGGGGCCGGCTCATTGGCGGGCTACTACGCACTTTGTGAAGCACAGGGTCTTCCGCGACCCAACGTCATCGGCGCCTGAACCAGCGAGTCACAGGAATTCGTCGAGAAAATCCACCATCGCGTCAAAGGCGTCGTCGCGTTCGGGTTCGTCGTACGCGCTGAAGTGGTGACCCTCGATCATTGCTTTTCGCTTCGGCCCCGACGCTCGTTCATAGGTATCAAGGGCTACGGCTGTCGACGCGACGTCATCCCGAGTAGCTATGACCATTAAAAGTGCCGTCCCGTCGAGTTCAGGCGAGCATGCACCTGGGTCGAACGGTGGCGTTGTCGTTATCGCCATCGTCACTGAGTTGTGCCAGCCATTCGAGGGCCCGTGGGCGAGGAACCACTCAGACGATTCTGGCTGGGGAAGTACCGCTGTTTCGAAACCTTCCTCGAGAACGACGGGCATCGGGCCAATCTCGTTGCGTCCGAGATCAAGCGAATCGTTACTGAACGCAACGCGCATTGCAACGAAGCGCTGCTCGGCTTGGCTGGGGTCGGTAAGAAGATCACCCAATCCCGCGAATGGAGCATTTGCGATTACCGCTTTGATGTCTGGATGAAGAGCACCGAGAACGATTGCTTCGCCGCCGCTGAAACTTGAACCCCAGACAGCGACGCGATCAGGGTGCACCTCGGGGAGTCCACGTACTTGGTCGATGACCTCCCACATGTCGTGGGTCTGAATCCAAGGGTCGACAACAGCACGTGGTTCTCCAGGTGATTCACCAAACCCCCGGTGGTCATAGAGATAGACGACGTAACCCGCCTGGGCGAAGGAAGACGCGAACCAAGGCAGGCCCATTTTGCGAGTAGCGGAGAATCCGTGACTCATGACGATTGCTGGCGCTGACAGGGCGCTGTCCTCCGGAAGGTGCAGGTCACCTTGCAGGATGGTCCCGTCCGAGAGGGTGAGGGCAAGTGGTCGCAGTGATGGCGTCATGAGTGCGATGCTAGGAAGGATTCAAGTGCGCCGTGGCCATTGTGGCTGCGGCGTTTGGGGGAGCGAGGAACGAAGTGGGTCATCCATTCCGTGACGTGGCGATTGTCGGCGTCTTCAATACCAAGCAAGCGAGGGTGCTTGAGGGTTACGACTCTCAGAGCATCGCCCTTGAGGCAGCGCTTGGTGCGATTGCCGATGCTGGCCTCGAACCACGCGACATCGATGGCGTCGTCGGCGGCATCGCAAGCAACTTTTTGTATCAAAGTCGTATTGGCCCGGCATGGCGTTCGATGTCACCGCTTGGCATCCCGGCTGTCATTGAAGGTGCCATGGCCATTGCCTGTGGTTTGGCGAACACGGTATTGATTGCGACCGGAGAAGCCGGCAGTTATCGCCAGCATGCATCCACTGCACCTTGGACTCGACCTACAAACGAATTTGTGGCGGCGTACGGGATGTTCACTGCTGCTGAATTTGCACTGATGGCACGTCGTCACATGCACATGTACGGAACAACTCCTGAATCGATGGCCCATGTGGCGGCAACGATTCGCAATAACGGTCATGTGAATCCCCAAGCTGTGTATTTCGGGCGTGGACCATTCACCGCAGACGATGTGCTCAATTCTCGAATGGTGGCCGATCCGTTCCATCTTCTCGATTGTGCGATGACCTCCGAGGGAGGCACGGCGCTCGTCCTTACTCACGCCGACAGAGCCGGCGACCTTGCGAAGACTCCCGTTCACCTTCTGGGTGGAGGTACCGATCATTACGGGCCTTCCTATCAACACCCTCCAGTGTGGGACCTCGGTGGCGTTCGGCGTCCTGATCTCATTGCTGGTCACGTTGGTCGCAGAGCAGCGGAAGAAGCGTTTGCCTCTGCAGGACTCGGTCCTTCAGACGTTGATGTTTGTGAGTTCTACGATCCCTTCTCGTTTGAATTGATCCGCCAGTTCGAAGCGTACGGATTTTGTGCCGAGGGCGAGGGCGGGGATTACGTCATGTCGGGTGTGATCGAGCCTGGTGGCCGTCACCCGATCACCACCGACGGCGGAACGATGTCGTTCAGTCATGGCGGGGCATCAGTTCAGCTGTTCCAGCGCGTGATTCGCGGAGTGCAACAACTTCGGGGTGAATGCGTCAGTTCTCAAGTTGCCAATGCAGAAGTTGCGATGTGTACCGGCGGTGGAGCTGGAGCACTTTTCACTGACGTACTCCTTCTCGGAAAGGATCGACCATGAGTCTGTTGAGCCCACAAGTCGGAGATATTCCTCTCCCGGATCCGGGACCGATTTCGGCCCCCTACTGGCAAGGATGCCGGGAAGGTGTGCTGCGTTTCCAGCGTTGCCTCGACTGCGGGGCGCCGACACATACGCCGGCGCTCCTGTGCGCTGCATGTGCATCGATGAATCTCGAATGGGTCGACAGTTCAGGACGCGGAGAGATTTACAGCTGGACTCGAGTATGGAGGCCGGTCACACCTGCCTTCGTCACCCCATATGTCCCAATCATTGTGACGATGGACGAGGGCTGGTCGATCTTGTCCAATCTTGTTGGGTGCGAGGATGTTGCGGTGGCGATAGGGCAATTGGTCGAGGTTGAGTTCCACCACAGCGGAGGACCTGACGACATTTGGCTCCCGTACTTCCATCCCAAGGGGTGAGTGCTCGATCATCCCTCTACAGTTGCTAAACACTTGACTGGATCAAGTCTTTACCCTAGAGTGAGCAGCAGCGGACAACGCCGGTTCCGCATCGATGCGAGTTCCTCTCGCGTTCGAGGTTTCTAGGAGGCAACCATGGCCCCGAATGACCGTTATGTGATCATCTCCGCCGACGGACATGCAGGCGGAAGTCACGCGCAGTATCGCGAGTATCTCGATCCAGCCTGGCGTGACGAGTTCGATGCGTGGCGCGGAAAGTATTCGAATCCATTTCGCGATCTGCAAGACGATGGCCGAACGCGTAACTGGGATTCCGATCGCCGCCTCGCTGACCTCGATGCCGAGGGAACAGCTTGTGAGGTTCTCTTCCCGAATACGGTCCCTCCGTTCTTCCCAACCGGAGTTGTCATTGCGCCAGCACCGACGCCCGAAGAGTTTCCCAAACGCATCGCTGGCCTCCGAGCTCACAATCGATGGTTAATCGACTTCGTCGCTGAAGCACCATTGCGTAGGGTTGGTCTCGCACAGATAGCGCTTAACGATGTCAACGAAGCCATCAAAGATGTGAAGTGGGCTCGCGACAATGGCCTCAGGGGGATTTTACTCCCGGGAGTCTCGCCCGATACTCCCTGGATAGATCCGCTTTTTTCGGCGATTTATGACCCGTTGTGGGCGACGTGTCAGGACTTGGATATGTCGATTACACATCATGCGGGTGGTAGCGGCATCCCAAATTACGGAAAGCATGACGCGGCAATCACGATGTTTGTCCTCGAAGCCCCGTTTTTCGCAAACCGAGCTTTATGGCATCTCACAATGTCGGGTGTCTTCGAGCGCTTCCCCGGTCTGAAGTTTGTGATGACAGAACAGGGTGCGTCGTGGGTTCCACCGTTGTTAGAGCGTATGGACGGACTGCACTCTCAGATGCTCCGTGGACGCATTGGCGAAATCGGAATGCCAGCGTCCGGAGCCCTTCCGCACAAGCCGAGTGACTATTTCAAACGCAACTGTTTCTTGGGCTCGAGTTTCCCGTCTCCAGGTGAAGCAGCGTCGTTCCATCAGATTGGTATTGATAAGTGCATGTGGGGCAGCGACTATCCGCATAATGAAGCATGCTCGCCGCTCAGTATCGAGTCCATCCGCCACAGTTTCAATACATGGAGCGAAAGCGACATGAAGAAGGTCCTTTCCGAAAATGCAGCCGGTGTGTACGGCATCGACCTTTCTTCCCTACTTCCAATTGCCGAGAAAATCGGACCAACGGTTGCCGAGATCGCAGTTCCTCTTGATGTCATTCCCGATCACCAAAGTCCGGCGTTCCAGCGAGCCTGATTGACTGGTCGTTATGGGTGACCAAGCCGACCTGGGCGAACAGGACGATATCGAGACGCAATTGCAGTCTGTGCGGTTGGGTCTCACCCGATTGCAGCGTCTGCTCTCGAGTCGTCGCGTGCACGCCGGTATGGCCGGCGCAGCTCGTGTCGTGCTTCCTCAGCAAGCCATGAATGTGCTCCGAGCCCTCGGTGATCGCGAACCATTGCCGGTTGGCGATCTTGCTCGAGCAGCTCGTATGGACACTGGCGCTGTGAGCCGTCAGATTCGAGTCCTCGAAGAAGAGGGGCTCGTCGAGCGCCGCTCGAGTCCGCAGCACGGGAGCATCGTGCTGGTCGAAGCAACCCCTGAAGGCAGAGCTATGGCCCAAAGGTTCGAACGAGTAAGAGGTGCGCAGTTGTCCCGTGCGCTCATGGAGTGGACCCCCGAGGAGCGGAAGCAGCTCGGCGAACTGATGTTGCGCCTCGTTGATGATCTGCAGGCAACCCCGTATTTGCAGGCCGATGGCGATTGAATCCCAACGCGTTCAGTCAGGAATGACGACAGCACGTCCGCGAAGCTCGCCGGCCTCCATCTTTTCGTAGGCCTCAGCTACGCGGTCGAGAGGAAACACGTCGACATCAACGCGCAGTCTTCCACTCTCGGCGAGTGCAATGACCTCGAGCGTGTCGGCAATCGTTGGTGCCTGGAATGAGAACACCTCGCCATCGCGAGGAAGTTTGTCGAAAAGAGTCCCGCGAAGTGACCCGTTTCCCGCACCGACAAGTGCGTACGCCCCTGCTTTCGAGGTGCACTGCAGGCCATGGGTAATCGTCGAATCGATTCCGACGAAATCGAAGACAGCGTTGGCTCCACCGCCAAGGAGACGAAGCACTTCGGTTGTTGTGTCGTCATTGACCCCTTCGAGAGTGTCGTGAGCTCCTAGTTCGGTCGCGTACGCGAGTCGATCAGTCGAAACGTCAATGGCGACGACTCGAGCGCTCGTTAGGGCGAGAAGGTGTTGAATCGCATAGGAACCGAGTCCGCCGGCGCCGATGACAACCGCAGACCCACCCGGAGGGATGCGACGCAGTGTTCGCTTCACCGCGTGATATGAGGTTGCGCCCGCATCGGTGAGCGGTCCTGCAATCACGGGATCGAGGCTATTGAGCTTTACGAGTTCGCGAGTTGATGCCACGAGGACATAGCGAGCGAGCCCGCCGTCGATCCCGTAGCCCCGACCAACGATGGAGTCGTCGCAGTTGTTGTCTTCACCCCGAGCGCACCAGATGCAATGTCCGCAGGAATGGGGACTTATGACGGCGACAGCGTCACCGACCTCAAAGCCAAGGGCTCCGGGTCCGAGAGCGGCAACATGGCCCCCAACCTCGTGACCAAGAGTGAACGGCACTCGCCATCCGAGGGGCTCCATGAATGCCGCCGGGGCAAGGGCCATTCCGACATCGCTATGGCAGAGACCGTTGCCCGCGACCTCGACGAGGACTTCTCCGGGTCCTGGGGTCGGAATCGGGGCTTCTGTGAGTTCGGGCGGGTGTTCCCACTCAACGATTCGGTAGGCCTTCATTGTCTCAGACATGGCTTCATCCTGACATGGTGAGAGAAATTCCGCCCGGTGGTGACGGACCCCTGAACGACAGGCAAAGATGTGCCGTTCGCAATGAGGAGGATTCCGTGGCTGAAGTGACGTCGATAGAACGGGCATCAACAATGTGGGAGTTGGTCGAAGCGCGAGCGGCTGCTTCTCCCGATGCCGTCGCACTTATCGAAGACGACCGCGAGATCACGTTCAAGCAGCTTCGCGATTTGTCAGAGCGAGTTGCGGCCGGATTCCATGAGTTTGGAATGCGCCACGGTTCGCGCGTTACTTGGCAACTTCCAACTCGCATCGAGACAGTGGTTACCTCTCTTGCGTTGGCTCGTATCGGAGCGATCCAGAATCCGATCATCCCGATTTATCGGGACCGCGAAGTTGGTTTCGTACTTCAGCAGACCGACGCTGAGTATTTCTTGATCCCAGGCGACTGGAATGGCTTCGATTTCGACGAGATGGCTGGACGGATCCGGGACGATTTGGGTATCGATCCGACCGTGATGATCGCTTACGACGAACTCCCTCAAGCGGAGCCGTACACACTCCCTCCTGCACCAACAGCTGGCGACGAAGTTCGTTGGATCTATTACACGTCGGGTACAACCTCTGCACCGAAGGGTGTACGTCACACCGACCAGTCATTGATGGCTGGCGGACTCGGCCTAGCCGACGCCTTGTCTCTCACTGTGGAAGATGTCGGATCGATTGCCTTCCCATACGCACATATCGCAGGTCCGGACTACCTGATGATGCTGCTCTACCGCGGATGTGGCGCAGTGCTGATCGAAGCGTTTGCTCTTGATGTAGCGGTCGAATTGTTTGCTCGCAAGGGCGCCACGATGGCCGGAGGCGGACCCGCTTTTTACCAGATGTACCTTGCAAAGCAACGTACGCAACCGAACGAGAAAATCATTCCCTCGCTTCGTCTGCTTTCCGGCGGCGGCGCACCTAAGCCGCCAGAGATGTATGTCGAAGTTATGGCGGAAATGGGCATACCTATCTGCCATGGCTATGGCATGACGGAATGCCCGATGATCGCTCAGAGCGGACCTGACGACACCGAAGCCCAGCTGATGTACACCGATGGAAAGCCCGTAACGGCATGCGAAGTTCGCATCGTGACGCTTGAAGGTGTTGTCGCAGCACAAGGCGAAGATGGTGAAGTTCGTTTGAAGGGCCCAATGCTTTTTAAGGGCTACACCGATGAAACGTTGAATAAGGATGCCTTCGATAACGACGGATGGTTCCGAACCGGCGACCTCGGCCACCTCGATTCCGATGGCCATGTCGTTCTTACGGGTCGCCTGAAAGACGTCATCATCCGGAAGGGCGAGAACATCTCCGCCAAAGAGGTTGAGGACATGCTCTACCAACATCCCAAAGTCGGAGACGTTGCGGTGATCGGCCTTCCCGATCGCGAACGCGGAGAACGCGTCTGCGCAGTCGTCGAACGCGCTCCAGGTACTGACGACCTTGAGTTTGCCGAAATGGTGGCCTATCTCAAGGGCTCAGATCTGATGGTTCAGAAGATTCCAGAGCAACTCGAAGTTGTCGATGAACTTCCACGGAACCAAACACTCCGCAAAGTCCTGAAGCAGGATCTGCGCGACATGTACCGGGACAAGCCATGGAGTCCACCTGCGCGCTGAGTAGTGAACAGATGACCGCTCTAGCTCAGCGAAGTGTTATGGGACGGCTCTTAATGACTTCTTCGAAGAAGTCATTACCTTTGTCGTCGACGACCACGAATGCAGGGAAATTCTCCACTTCGATTTTCCAGACCGCTTCCATTCCGAGTTCGGGGTATTCGAGGACCTCAACGGAACGGATGCAATCTTGGGCAAGTCGTGCTGCTGGTCCACCGATGGAACCCAGGTAGAAACCACCGTGACGTTTGCACGCGTCGGTAACTGCCTTCGAACGGTTTCCTTTCGCCAGCATGACAAAGCTCCCGCCGTTCTCCTGGAAGAGATCGACGTAGGAATCCATGCGCCCCGCCGTTGTTGGACCGAATGATCCGGAGGCGTAGCCCTCTGGGGTCTTTGCGGGACCGGCGTAATAGACGCAGTGATCTTTCAAATACTGAGGGAGCCCTTCACCGGCATCGATACGTTCCTTTAGCTTGGCGTGGGCGATGTCTCGAGCAACAACCATCGGACCGCTCAGGCTGAGACGAGTCTTGATTGGAAGCTTGGAAAGCGTTTCGCGGATTTCAGACATTGGTCGATTGAGATCGATCGAGACAACGTCGCCTTCGAGGATGGTGTCTGTGACTTCCGGAAGGAACTGAGCAGGGTCATGTTCGAGTTGCTCAAGGAAGACTCCGTCGGCGGTGATCTTCCCGAGAGCCTGCCTATCTGCAGCGCACGAGACGGCAATGGCGACCGGACATGAGGCTCCATGACGGGGGAGCCGCACAACTCGGACGTCGTGGCAGAAATACTTGCCTCCGAATTGTGCGCCGATCCCAGATTCCTGCGACACCCGGAGAAACTCGGCTTCGAGTTCAACATCTCGAAATCCTTGACCGAATTCGTTTCCTTCGAACGGGAGTGCATCAAGATATTTGGTCGAAGCCATCTTGGCGGTTTTCAATGCGAACTCCGCAGACGTTCCTCCTACAACAACCGCTAGGTGATATGGAGGGCACGCCGAGGTCCCAAGTAGATCCATTTTCTCTGCAATGAACTTCAGCATGGCAGCCGGGTTCAGGACTGCCTTGGTTTCTTGGAAGAGGTAACTCTTGTTCGCCGATCCGCCGCCCTTGGCCATGAAGAAGAACTTGTAGGAATCGCCGTCAACCGCGCTGATTTCGATTTCTGCAGGAAGATTGGTGCCGGTATTGATCTCCCGATACATATCGAGCGGAGCCATTTGGGAATAGCGAAGGTTGTCTGACTGATATGTGTCAAAAACGCCGCGCGAAATAGCGGTTTCGTCATTCCCTGAGGTGAGAACGAATTGACCCTTCTTCGCTTTAATGATCGCGGTGCCTGTGTCTTGGCAACCAGGAAGAATTCCGCTTGCGGCGATGTTCGCGTTGCGCAGCAGATCTAGCGCTACGAATCGGTCGTTGCCGGATGCCTCTGGATCGTCAAGGATCTTCGCGAGTTGCGCGAGGTGAGGTGTACGCAGGAAATGCGCAATCTCGAACATCGCTGCAGACGTGAGCATGGTGATTGCTTCGGGGGAGACCTTGAGAAAGCTGCCCGCCTCGGTGTCAACCTTTTCGACGCCATCATTAGTGAGGAGTCGATACTCGGTTGTATCGGGGCCGAGGGGGAGCAGGTCTTGATGAACGAATTCAGCCATGTCCGTACGGTAACCGCCTTAGGTCCCAACTAACGCGAATAGAAACCTGTCTCGATTCGCTGGACTACCGCTTGTATGGCCTTTGGGGAGGTTTGCACTGTGCCTCGGAATGGCGCAGCAAGGACAAGCAATAGCGCAAGGTCCAGAGAAACGAGGACCACTACCGATGTAACGACGTAGGCGGCCTTTCGGTGGCTGGCGACAGTAAGGATGACGGCATTTACGGTGAGGGCGATCCCACTTAAGGCCAAGACCAGCAGAAGCAGCGTGGGAAGACTTTTGCTGGCAGCGTCGGTCAATTCATGTCGAGAAGCTCCCACTTCATCGACGGCCGAGAGCAATTCGGAGGCAGCGGGCACGGACATTGACGAGGAATACACCGAATCCCGAACGGTTTGTTGCAACTCGCGGTAGCTCGCAGATTCGTTGAACAAAATGTCGTCTCCGCTTTGGAGCTGATCCCAACCATCGTCTGCTGTCGTTGTTAGATCAGCGGCGAGAGCGGATTGAATTTCGATTGTCGAAGCACCTGGTGCGGTAGAGGCCCACGCCAGGCGAGCACTCGATGTGGACATGCGACTCACAACGGAATCTGCTGCGGACTGATTGGCCCATTGTGCGGCTATCGCAAATGACGAAAGGAGAGCAAAGAGCACCCCGAGTGTCGGCATGAGTGGGCTTGCATTGGTACTCGACTGGCTTGCGTGGTCCTTGAGCACTCGAGTGCTCACGACCCTGGCAATGATTGCAATGCCCCCGACGATGAGGAAAACCATTGGAATCAAAATCCACCAGGAAAGTCCTGTGAGGAATGTCATGGGACAAGAGTGGCACGTTTTAGGTGGTCGAATCATTAGAGGCGCTCGGCTACGGTTGAAGCGCACACGAGGAGGCACTCATGAACGCTGTCGTAATCTACGAAAGCCTTACTGGCAACACGCAAAAGGCCGCAGGATTCATCGTCGATGAGCTTGTCGCTCGCGGTATCTCTGCCATCGCTTGTTCAACCACAGCAGTTGATTACCAAGCACTTGCAGATGCCGACCTTGTGATCGTGGGCAGTTGGACCGATGGTTTGTTCCTCTTTGGTCAGAAACCTGCGAGTGCTGGTCGTCTCTCTCAGTTGCCGTTTCTCACAGGTAAGCGTGCCGCTGTGTTCTGCACGTATGCAATCGAAACGGGAAAGACCCTTGAAAAACTCGAGGACATTATTCGTAACCGAGGTGCAGACGTGATTGGCGGCATGGCTATTCGCCGCAACAAGCTTCAAGAGGGAAGCATCGAGTTCGTGTCTCGAGTTCTCGAAGTTGTCTCGGTCTGATCCGCTGAGGGTCCTGTCGCAATCTTGGCAGGTCGTATCGGAGTGAAACAGATCGCGCCGATTACTAGAAATGCTCGAATCGTTGACTGCAGCGTCTCGTCCCCGTGGCCAGCAGGGTCGACGAGAAAAAGCCACACAATGACGCAGAGAACTTTTGCGCGATTGCTTTTTGCCTGAAGTACGAAGGCGGCGAGTGCAACGAGGAGGAATCCAAGATGGTGAGTCCACGAGATGGGGCTGATCGCTGCGGTTGCGCATCCGACAATTGCGGCCACGGCCAATAAATCATTTGCTCTCGAAGCTTTGATCGATCGAACAAGAGTTACGGCGAGAATCGCGAACGCTATGCATAACCACATGGCTGTGGGACCAGGGCCCGGGTTGAAAGAGCGAGCGATCACGCCGAGAGCCGAATTATTCCTTGGATCGTTGAGAGCGCCGACGCGGTCCGATTTCCAGATTAAATTGCTCCAGTAGCTGTGCGAATCGCTTGGATCGAGAAGCCACCCAATTGCTGTGGCCAGGCCGAAAGCGAAAAGCGAACAGGCAAGGGCCTTCCAACGCTTCGTGATTGCTAGCCACACGATGAAAAGGCCTGGGAGCAACTTGATTGCCGTTGCAAGACCAATTGCGACTCCGGCGTATCTACGACTACGGCGAAGCGCATTGAGGTCGGCGAGGACAAGTAGCCAGATGATGATGTTGATCTGACCCTGCCGGAGAGTGAGCCAAACGGGGATGGTCACCGTGGATGCGGCGAATGCCCATGCCGACCACTCGAAGCGCTTCTCTGGAGCGATGCGAGCGAGCCCGGCTACCGACCAAGCGCAGCCAAAGAGCGCCACCAGGTTTACGAAAGTGAAGGCCACTTCGCGGCCGTCGGCAGTGAGTGGCGTGAGCGCCGAGAAGAGAACGGGACCGATGGGTGGGTACGTGGCGGAGAGGTGGAAGGTCGGGTCGTGGTACTCGTAGAGAGAACCGCCATTGAGCCACGATCGAGCCGAATTTGTATAGATCTGCAGATCTAGCAATCCATTCGGTGGGCCCGCCTTCCATGCCTGCCACATCGCGACTGCAACCGCAGCGGAAAGTGCAACGACGGCAAGATTGCGCCCACGAATGCGCAGAACCCAAGCGATAACGACGATCGCAGCAACTATGGCCGCCGGAGTCGTCCATGGGTTTACAACCTCATACAGCCAGTCGGGCACGTCCGGACGCTAGTAGAGACCGCTTCCACGCGACAGGACGAAACCTCGAGGAACGAAACATGATTGTCACAGTTGAATGCCCTTTGTGGCGGCGATGCCGAAGTAGGTTCTCAGCGGGCGGAGTCCCTCGTGGGGCGCCGACACGTCCATCCACCTACCCCATCGAGGAGATCATGGGTTCCCAGCCATCAAATACCCGACGTCGCTTGCGCTTCGCAGGCGTCGCAGCAGTCGCAGTACTCGCTGTCGTTTCGCTTGTCGCCACGGCATGCAGCAAGAGCAGTTCCTCTGGAAGTAGCGGCGGCACGATTAAAGCCGCTTGGATCTACGTGGGACCCGTCAACGATGGTGGATGGACGCAGGCACACGATGCCGGTCGCAAATACGTAGAGACCAAACTTGGCGCGAAGGTAAAGACGACCTACAAGGAAAATGTTCCTGAAGGTCCCGAGGTAGCTCAGGTCATCAACGACCTCATCAAGGACGGCAATACCGTCATCTTCGCTACGTCCTACGGATTCAAGGACGCTATGCAGGCTGCTGCAACTGCAAACCCGAAGGTGAAATTCGAAATGGCCACTGGCGACTCGATCACCCTTGGACAGAAGGTTGCTTCGAATTACAACGAGTTCTACGGAGCCGGCGAGGATGCCCTCTATGTGACGGGTATTGCCGCTGGTAAGGCGACAAAGAACAACACCATCGGTGTCTCTGCGCCGTTCGCGATCCCTGAGGTAATTCGTGGCATCAACGCGTTTACCCTTGGTGCGCAGTCCGTGAACCCGGCCGCCAAGGTCAACGTGGTTTGGACTAAGACGTGGTTCGACCCAGCTGTTGAGCGCAAGTCAGCCGAGTCCCTCGTTGCTGCAGGTGCAGACGTTATCTTCTCGCATCAAGACAGCCCTTCAGCAGGCGAAGTTGCCAAGGCAAATAACCTTCCATGGTTCGGTTACGACTCCGATCAGTCCGGTTCGTACGCATCTGTGTGGCAGACCGCCGGCACCTACAACTGGGGTCCGTTTGAGTTGTCAGAACTCAATAAGGTCATCGATGGCACCTGGAAGCAGAACAACTACTACGGCACGATTGCTGACAACTTCGCTGGTCTGGCTCCGTACGGTTCGACTGTCGCTGCCGGCACCAAGACGTTGATGGATGCGGAGATCACCAAGGCCAAAGCCGGCAAGGCTGACGCGTTCGGTTGGTACTGGGGTCTGGCTGATCGTCAGGACCAAGATGGCAAGACTGTGATCACGAAGGGCCAAACGCTCACAATGAAGGACCTCTACACAATGAGTTACTTCGTTAAGGGCACCACCGGCAGCCCGAAGGGCTGATCGGGATAATGTCCGAACTGTGACACAGGACGCATTCGTGAAAGCAGCCACCGCTCCGGCGGTGGCTGCTTTTCACGTAACAAAGAAATTCCCCGGAGTCATTGCTAACGAAGACGTCACCTTCGACGTGCGCGTCGGCGAGGTTCACGCGCTTTTGGGAGAAAACGGAGCCGGAAAGACCACGCTCTCCAATATCCTCACTGGTCTCTATCGGCCCGATGAAGGGTGGATGGAAGTCGCAGGTATTGCTGTCGACTTTCAATCCCCACGCGATGCGATTCACGCAGGCATCGGCATGGTGCACCAACATTTCCGTCTCATACCTACCTTTTCTGTCGCTGAGAACATCGCTCTCGGGACAGGGCACGATCCGGTCGGCGGAAGATTCGACCTGAAAATGATTGAAGAGCGAGTGGTCGAGATCAGTGAGTCATTCGATCTCCCCGTCGATCCCCGAGCAAAGATTTGGCAGCTGTCGGTAGGTGAGCAACAGCGAGTTGAAATTATCAAGGTGCTTTATCGTGACGCTCGTGTTCTTATTTTCGACGAGCCGACTGCGGTTCTCAGCCCTCTCGAATCCGAGCGGCTTGGCGCAACTCTTCAGACGATGGCTCGGAGTGGCCGAAGTATCGTCTTTATTTCCCACAAACTCGGTGAAGTCGCCTCGATCGCAGACCGGGTGACCGTGTTGCGTCACGGTCGCAGCGTTCAAACAACGAGCGAAAACGATGTGAGTGCGCTGGCATCGCTCATGGTTGGACGAGACGTCGAATCCGTGACCCGTTCCTCACGTGCGATCGCAGAGAGTTCTTCTCGTGTCGGAGCGGTAGTCCTCGAGATCGAGAATCTTCATGCGGTGGGCGATCGCGGGCTCAAAGCCCTTGAAGGTGTGTCACTCGATGTTCGATCGGGAGAGATCGTCGGAGTCGCAGGAGTTGCCGGCAATGGGCAACGAGAGCTCGTAGAAATTCTGGCCGGACTTCGTCGGGCCGGGTCGGGTTCCATTCGCGTCGAAGGTGAATCCCTCGAAAATGGAAGCACCCGACATCCGATTCGACTGGGCGTTTCTTACGTTCCGCAGGACCGCATGGGCACGGGCCTCGCCCCCGATCTCACAATTGCCGAGAACATGGCGCTCAAGAATTTCCGCCGTCCGCCTGTCGCTCGGCCCCCTTTTATTCGGCAATCAGTGATCGACGCCCAGGGCAGGGACCTCATGGAGCAGTTCGATGTTCGTGCCCCTTCCGAAACAACTCCCACGCGGAGATTGTCCGGTGGAAATGTGCAGAAGGTTCTTCTTGCTCGTGAGATGTCCGGAGATCCGAGAGTTCTCGTGATCGCCTCACCGAGTCAGGGACTCGATGTCGGTGCAGTAGCGACAGTGCATCGATTGTTGATCGACGCGGCCGAGTCAGGGGTGGGGGTGCTTCTCGTGAGTGAAGATCTTGATGAAGTGCTAGCTCTATCAAACCGAATCGCCGTGATGTACGAAGGTCGCATCTTGGATACATTCGATCGAGCCGATGCTGATGCGCAACGGATAGGCCTACTCATGGGCGGCCAGTTGGATGTGTCGGCATGAGTCGCTTTGGTTTTCGCCTCGAGCCTCGGAGCTACCTCCCAAAATGGTTGCCCTGGGCGGTACCAGTGGGCTCGTTCCTTGCCGCTCTTCTCGTCGGGGCAATCGTTTTGTTTGCAACGGGACAGAACGCGCTCTCTGTTTATGGCCGAATCCTCGATCGTGCTTTTCTTTCCGAGGGAGCGTTTACGGGAACTCTGATTTCGGCCACTCCTCTGCTGTTTACAGGTTTGTGCGCAGCGGTGGCCTTTCGAATCGGTTTTTTCAACATCGGTGGCGAAGGTCAGTTTGTTATGGGGGCGATTTTCGGTTCCGGTATCGCTCTCAAACTTGGGGTCGATGCCCCTGGGATTGTTTCTGTTGCTGCAATGGTCGTCTTCGGAGCAGTTGGTGGCGGACTCTGGGGACTCATTCCCGGAATTTTGAAGGCCCGATTTAGGACGAACGAAATCATCACTTCGCTGATGTTGAACTACGTCGCAGCGGTGATTGCGACCTATTTGATTTTCGATTCGAATTCCTTTTGGCGCGAGCTCACCGGCAGTGGCGCCGTATTCCCAAAGGGTAAGATTCTCCCCACCGGGTCATGGTGGCCAAATCTTGATTTCGGTTCGATCGTCGTTCCGTTTGGTTTTGTTCTTGGAATGGTGATCGCCGCTTGGCTGTATGTACTCCAACGCAAAACTCGCTTTGGTTTCGAAATGCGAGTTGTCGGAGGCGCACCCACCACTGCGCGCTACGCAGGGATGAAGCCGGCACGAATCGTGGTGGCCGTTGCTGCGTTGTCAGGTGCTCTCGCCGGAATTGGTGGCGCGGCCGATATCGGTAACTTCCGCCACGTCCTTGATCCGAAGGGTCTTCAGCAATCTGGGTTTGGCTACGCCGGAATTGTGGTTGCTGCGCTCGCGAGACTGAACCCAGTCGCTGTCGTTTTCGTTGCGGTGTTGTTGGGAGGAATCACGAATGCGGGTTACGCGCTTCGAGGTCCCGATTTCCCATCTGGTCTCGTCGGCGTGCTGCAAGGTTTGATTCTGTTCTGCACGTTGGGCGGCGAAGTCCTCGCGCGTTACCGCATCACCCGCTCGGTGCGCACGCCGATGAACGCAAGTGCCTTGGAATCCGCATGAGTATCAACGACAACCTTTTCGTCATCATCATGGCTTCAGCCATCTTCTACGGCACACCGCTTGTCTTCGCGAGTCTCGGCGAACTTCTCGCCGAGCGCAGTGGTGTTCTCAATCTTGGCGTCGAGGGAATGATGCTCCTCGGCGCAGTTGCGGCTGCATGGGTGTCAACTAACGTTGATGGTCCCGCAATCGTGGTTCTTCCGCTTGCAATCGTTGCAGCGATGATCGCGGCAGGTCTGGGCGCTTCGATCCACGCGTTTCTCACGATCACCCTTCGGGTCAATCAGATCATCTCGGGCCTAGCGCTCACTATTTTCGCGGGCGCCGCAGGACTCTCGTCGTATCTTGCCGGCATCTGGCAACTCGGACAGACGCCGGTGAAACAGCAGTTCGGCAAGATCGACGTCCTCGGTCTCTCTGGAGTCCCGGTTGTCGGCCCGATTCTTTTCCACCAGACGTTGTTGACCTATTTGTCTTGGGTCCTCGTGATTGCTGCCTCGTTCTATCTGTTCCGAACGCGAGCGGGTCTTCATCTTCGTGCCGTCGGCGAATCCCCGCAGACCGCTGATTCGGTTGGTATCTCCGTCTCTCGGTACCGCTATTTCCACGTCATCTTTGGTGGATCATTCGCTGGTATCGCAGGTGCTTGCTTCTCGCTGATGATCGTTCCTACTTGGGTCGACGGGATGACCGCGGGACAAGGCTGGATCGCTCTCGCACTGGTCATATTTGGGTTTTGGCGACCCGACCTGACTCTTCTTGGTGCGTACCTATTTGGTGCGCTCTCGAGTCTGGGTCTCACGTTGCAGGCTCGGGGCATCCACATCTCCACTGCACTGCTTTCCGCGCTGCCCTATGTCATGACAATCGTGGTGCTGGTTATCGTCTCCAACACAGCGTCCCGAAAGCAGCTAGGTGCTCCAGCGGCACTTGGTAAACCCTACGAACGAGAAGAACGCTAAAGCTTCAGTCGTGTCGGTCAGATTCGTGAGGGTTGACGAGAGCTGATTTGTTTGACCACGGGAAGTCGATCCAGCGATCTGTGTGGCGCCATACATAGGTGCAATCGATCACCGAAATCGGTTTCTGGTACACGACGGCGGTTCGAACTTCACCAACCTGAGATGCAACGTGTTCCACAACCATCTTTAACGTGTGCCCAGTGTCGGCTACATCGTCGCAAATCAGGACCTTTGATGATTCGATATCGACCAACGTCAGTGGTGGTGGGAGGATCACGGGGAACTCCAAACGTTCGCCTTTTCCGGTGTAGTACTCAACGTTCATGACGTGGGTGTTTTTGACGCCCAGGGAATAGGACAGTGCTCCGCCGATCGGCAAGCCGCCTCGGGCTATGGAGAGAATGAGGTCGGGTCGATAGCCGTCGTTGTCGATCATTGTGGCCAGTTCAAAGGCTGCGTCTCCGAACAAGGACCAAGTGAGAACTTCCATCTCGCTCATCCCTTGAACTTACACAACTGTGGTCGCCCGTCATTACGGCGATGCCCCAGGTACGGTGGGTCCATGACCTTCGATGACAGTGGTGCGACAGCTTCACCGACAGCGCTGCGCCCATTGATGCATACCGGTGGCGAGCTGATGACGCGGGAGGAGCGTCGTCAGCAGGGAAAGTCCCGTCGTAAGGCAGCAACGCGCTCGTCACATGCAGGTTGGACTGCGCCGATTTCTCGCCGCAGTCCGATGGCGATTCTCGAAGATCAGAATCGGCGTCGCTTTCCTGATCTCATTCCGCTTCGATGGGGAAGGATGGTCGCTTCGCCTTTCACGTTTTATCGCGGTGCTGCTGCGGTAATGGCCGCGGACCTCGCACCAACTCCAGTCAGCGGACTCGATGTCCAAGTTTGTGGCGATGCCCACCTTCAAAACTTCGGCCTGTTCGCTTCGGCTGAGCGCAACCTCCTGTTCGACGTCAACGACTTCGATGAAACGCTTCCGGGTCCATGGGAGTGGGATGTCAAGCGACTTGCAGTGAGCGTCGAATTAGCAGCCCGCGACAACAGTTTTACCGCCGACGAGGCCACGGCTGCGACCCTCCAGTCCGTCTCCGCCTATCGCACATGGATGGCCTTGCTCGCCGATCAGTCACAGCTTGACGTCTGGTATTCGAAGATCGATATCGACAAGATTCTTCCGATGTTGCCGTCAACGGAAGAACAGAAGCGATCGTTGAAATTCGTTGAACGGGCTCGGCGTCACACCACACTTCAGGCGATCGACAAATTGACCGAGGTCGTCGACGGTCATCGCCGAATTGTCGATAACCCTCCGATCGTGGAACACCTTCCCGATCTCACGACCTATCACGCAGTACATATGGTCCTCGATCGGTACAAAGAAACCCTCCAAGAAGATAGGCGTTTGCTTCTCGAACGTTTCGAAATCATCGATATCGCTCGAAAAGTGGTTGGTGTCGGAAGCGTCGGAACACATTGTTGGATTGCGCTTTGCACCGCTGATCGCGAGGACGACGATCCGTTGTTCCTCCAGATCAAGGAGGCAAATCGCTCGGTGATGGAACCATGGCTCGGTGCGAGTTCATACACCACGCATGGAGAACGAGTTGTTGTGGGGCAGAGGCTCATGCAGGCGGCGAGCGACATGTTCCTCGGATGGACACGATTTCGCGAACGTCACTATTACATCCGTCAGTTGAGAGACATGAAGGGCTCCGCTGACGTTTCGACGATGTCACCAACATTGCTCGGAAGTTATGCCGGCGTGTGTGGGCTGACCTTGGCTCGGGCACACGCACGAACCGGCGATCCCATAGCGATCAGCTCGTACCTCGGAGATAACGATGTATTCGACAACGCAATCGTTTCGTTCTCAAAGGACTATGCCGACCAAACCGAGCGCGACCATGCAGAACTTCGATCAGCAATCGATTCCGGTCGAGTGGAAGCGCTCGAAGGGATTTGACCGTTAGCTAGCGGAGCTGCCTCGAAGATCGGCGAGAACTGCTGCAGCAGCGCGACGCCCAGAGAACAGTGCTCCCTGAATGGAAGCGGTGTCTCGATGATCGCCACAGACGTAGCGTCCCCCGCCTGCACGAACGGTTCGGCGCGGATCAAGCGGTGGCAGTTGAAGCGGCTGTCCATGAGGGATGACATCTACACGGAGTGTCTCCCACGAAGTTGACCCCGGATGCCATTGCTTTAGCTGCGTTCGAACAGAAGACTCAAGATCCGGCATCAGTGCAGCGGGGCCTGGAATCGCTGCGACACACAGCGAGCGGCCAACGGGGGCATACTCAGGAGCGACTTCGCTCAAGATCGCCAGATTCTTCAGAGGCCCCGATTGGGCACCGTCAAGCAAAATCTTTTTATTCCGCAACGGATCAAGAGACGCATCGAACCAAATCGCCGCAACTGGGCGTGAACCTGGATCGGGCAACTTGAGTAGATCTGATGCAGTCGGTCCTTGCGTCGCGACTACGACCACTCGTGAGGTGATGTGCTCTCCGTCAGCAAGAAGAACTGACGAGCCATCCAGTCCAATAACTTTTCGGTTGCATTGCACGACTCCGTCCGGGAGCGGGCCGGCCATTCGTTCGCTCAGTGAACCCATTCCCATTGCCGGAACGGCACTATCGCCAACAGCCAGCATGCGGAAGATGACCTCGAACCGTCGAGATGACACCTCAAGTTCGGGGTCGAGTTGAATTCCACTGAAGAGGGGTTGCAGGAACTGTTTGATAAATCGTTCCGAGAAACCCAATTGAGCGATCTTCGCCTGCGTGGACATGTCAGAGCGGCGGAGGATTTGGGGGACAGATCCCCGTCGGACGGACGCGATCAGTTTGAGTAAACGAAGCTTGTCGGCGAGAGAACCTACAGAGGAAGTTACGGTCGACGGCAGGTCTCTGGGGCTTCGAAGGGGGTCGCCAATTGTCGTAAACTTGGTGCCGTTCCAGATCGCGGCTCCTGCTTGAAAGCGGCGCAATTGGAGGGCGTCCATGTCGAACCAGCGGGAAAGTTCGGGATAGGCCGTGAGGAGTAGTTGAAAGCCTCGATCAAGTCGGAAGCCATCGACCACGTCGCTGCGAACTCGGCCGCCGACTCCATCTGAAGCTTCGAGCACACGAACGCTAAGTCCCGCTGTGGTCAGAGTACGTGCGCAGGCCAATCCCGCCAGTCCTGCTCCCACAATGACTACGTCTTCGCTCACTCGCAGAAGGATAGTGATGGTGGGGAGAGAGGTCGTACGCAGGGCGAACCCCACATGCATCGGTGAGACTCGTACGATTCACAGATGAACATCGACGTGGGCAGCGATCTCGATGGCTGATCGAGATCCTTCCGGACGACGGATTCTTGGACGTTCCTCGAACGAGGAACAAGAACAGAGGGGCCCCACAGCGGGCATTGCGGCACGACCCATCATTGGGCGCAGCTCCAGGCTTTTGGACGAACGGGGCAACTCGGAGTTGCGAGCTGGTCCGAACGGCCATCCTCTCTCACCTCCTGCTGCGGTGTCGGGGCGAAAATTTCGACGTCGTTTGCGAACAGTGATTGCGCTTTGTTTGGCGTTAGCGCTCTTGCTTCCGGCAAGTGCCTTCATGTTCGGCTGGTGGCAGTTCTCCCGCCTTCCAACCGTAAATGTTGCTTCCGTCTTGAGCCCGCGCGGCTCTCGGCATGGCACCAACTACTTAATTGTGGGCACTGATTCTCGAGCCGGGATTTCAAGCAACGATCCGAATGCCGGGGCGTTTCTCTCCGGTGAGGTTTCCGGTGCCCGAACCGACACGATCATGGTGCTCCATATTGACGGCGGAACGACCCAACTCGCATCAGTTCCTAGGGATTTATGGGTGACTGATCCGGTGACGGGACAGAAGGGACGCATTAACGCAACCTTCGCGAATGGGCCCTCGAATCTGATCAAAGCCGTGGAAGAACTTGGCATCCCTGTTGATCACTATCTCGAGATCAATTTTGTGAGTTTTGGAAAACTGGTTGATTCCGTCGACGGAATCACCATCGACATTCCCTTTCCAGCGAAAGACGATCACTCTGGTTTATCTCTTCCGAAAGCGGGACGAACCCACCTCAACGGGGTCCAGGCGCTTGCTTACGTGCGCAGCCGCTACTACGAGGAATTGGTTGATGGGAAGTGGCGAGTTGACGGCACCGCCGACATTGGCAGAACCGAACGGCAACGAGCGTTCCTTACTGCTTTGATGCACAAGGTCGCTGGTGAACGCAATCCACTACACCTAATGCAGCTCCCCGGCTCCTTGGGCTCCGGAATGAAACGGGACACAACATTTGGGTATTTCGATGCGTTACGTCTTGGATGGACAATGAAGGACGAGTCGCCTGAGCCTGTCGCTCTTCCGGTAACACCACGCCGAACATCGGGTGGCGCTGATGTGCTCGAACTGCAAGCATCCTCGACAGCAGTGATCGCTGCTTTGAGCTCCTAGATCATCAATGAGCGAAAAATACGATCTCGCTCGTAACGCCCTTAGTCAGAAACGCTAAGCAGGACATGGTCTGGCTTGGTGGCTGCCGACTCGAAGACCTCAAACGCATTCTCGACAATTCCTACAAGTTCGGGGTGATCGCGAAATTGCCGAGGGTCTAGACGTCTCAACCGCGCAAGCGCTGCAGAGACATCATCAAAATCAAGCCATCCTTTGTGCCCCCAACCAAATCGTGCGAGAAGTTGATCCAGAGTGTCACCCCTGAGGTGTCGTTCAGCGAGTGTGAGTAACTCTCGACCGCGAGCGAGACGCCGCGACTCGGTGGCGTGCCATCCGAGGTGGGGGAGACCACGCCTCAGCGCGTCAGGAAATTGGATCGACCTCGTTGGAGTGAGCCATGGAGCCATAAGAACCCGGTACCAGTCGACGAGGTACGTGTCTTCGCACGCCCGATACCACTCCTCTGGAGAGGAAACGACAAGCGAGGCGAGGTAGTCATGGACAACCGGGTCGACGCCGTCCCAGAGACGCACCGCACGGTCTCGCACTGCGACTAATCCTTCAGGGCTTCGAAGTCGACGCTCGAAATCGTGGTGAAAGGAAATGGCGTCGAGCATCCACGACTGGCTAGTGACTGCCATGAACTCGACTCCCTCCTCATTGACCAAGAGCCATTTTCGCGGCGCCGGTGACTCAGGTCGCGGATGCTTTGGTGGGCGAGTTCAGAAGGTACACGAGTGCGTCGAGCACAGGAGTCAGCGGCGGCGTGGCGAGTGCTTCGATCGATTCGAGTTCACAGAAGACCCCGGTACCGTCGACTCTCCCGTGGAGGGTCATGAGTAGCGAGCAGGAAGGCCCCCCGTCGAATCGGACGATGACTTCGAGAATCTCGTTAGAGCGGTCCACGTGACCGATGCCTCCCAATCCAGCGGCCGCATCGAGGAGTCGCTGGTAGGCCTCGTCGGCGGGAGCTTCGATCAAGATCGTGTCACCATCGTGGCTCGCTGCCACAGGCGCAACTGCGTCGCTGATCCGCGACATCGGTTTCGACCTAGAAGCGGTTTTCGAACCTAACTCCAGATTGTTCTTACTAAATTCAGCGAGAACGACTGCATACGCTTCAGTGAGAATTGCTGGATCTAAAGAGGGACCGCCGGAAGCGATGTCGAGAGTTGCAACATCTGGATGATGCTGTCGCATGAGGTCGAAGTAAGTCGTGCGGATGCTTTTCGCTGACGACTCCGGAGTAGCTCCTAGGATCGCAAGCGCGTCATGAAAATTCAACGCTTACCGAGCGTTCTCGGAACAGTGAGAAACGCTGCGAGCAGGGTCGAGAATCGGGCGGGGTCGATCACGCCGGTTAATTCTCGTGCGGAGTGCATCGAAAGTTGTGCCACTCCGATATCGATAGTGGGAATTCCCAATTGAGCCGAAGTGATGGGGCCGATAGTGGATCCACACGGCATGTCGTTTCGAGAGACGAACGCCTGCATGGGAATCTCGTACTTTTCCGCTAGGGCGAGCATGTGAGCAGCGCCGGGAGCATCAGTTCCGTAGCGAGCGTTGGCGTTCCATTTCAAGACTGGTCCTGCATCGAGGAAGACCTGATGGTCGGGTTCGTGACGCTCGGGCCAGTTCGGATGAGTCGCGTGCGCACCATCTGCAGACACACACATCGACGCGGCCAGTGACGCAAACCAATCGTCGCGGGTCAGGCCGGCTGCAAGACAAATTCTCTCGAGAGCCGCCGGGAGAAGCTGTCCGGCTGCGCCACTTGCCGTTCCACTTCCAACTTCTTCATGATCGAAGAGGCAGAGAACCGGCACTGAAGTGAAGTCTTCGACAGAACTGCTCTCAAGTGCAACGAGACCCGCGTGGCAGGAGAGCAAGTTGTCGAGTCGGCCAGAGGCGAACATCGAACCGTCCACTCCGAGTCGGGCAGGCGGTGTGAGGTCGTGGGTCATGAGATCCCACGCGCTGATCGATGAAGCAGGGACCGCGAGTTGCTGCGCCAGCCATTCACGAAAGCCAGGGACCGAGTCTGGCATCGAACTCCAGACAGGTTGCAAATGACGTTGCGGGTCGAGACGCAGTCCGTCGGCTGTCACCGATCGATCAAGGTGGATGGCCAACTGCGGCACGCGCAGGAGTGGCTCGTTGACATGGAGAAGTCGGGTCTCGGTTGATCCGTCGCTATTGATCAGGGAGATGCGCCCGGAGAGACCCAAGTCGCGGTCGAACCAGGAATTGAGAAGCACACCTCCATAGATCTCGACTCCAAGTTGTGCCATCCCCGCTGAACGATGATCGGGCCGAGGTCGCAACCGGAGATTCGGAGAGTCGGTATGGGCGCCGATAATCCGGAAGCCATTCCGAGGGTCGGCCCCATCGGCAGACGCCCACGCCACGAGAGCTCCGCCTCGACGCAGGAAATATCTGCCTGGCTCTTGTGGCCATGGAGAGGTTTCTTCGATGGCAATAAAGCCAAGCCGTTGAAGACGCTCTGAGACGATCGCGACAGCGTGATACGGCGAGGGAGACGCCTGTATGAAGGCGGCGAGGTCGGTGATGTGGCTCTCGGGGTCGTGATTGGGCCTCTGCACGCTGAAGACCTTACCGGGGCTGATCTGGGGCCGTCCTGCGCTCAGACTCTCATGAGAGCTTCGACGGAAGGAGAGGGCCCTTCTCCGTGTACGATTCACCTTCGCTCAGGGGCCAGCGTCGTCCCCATCGTGAGCATGCCATCACCACGGATCTCAACCCAACGGGTTGGCTCTGCTGGTCCACGCAACGCAGGAAGACGTATGTCAACACTTCGCCCGTCGGGGCTCCCCAATGCACAGGGTCTCTACGACCCCCGATTTGAACACGATGCCTGTGGCGTCAATTTCGTCGTGCATATGAAAGGCGATCGCAGTCATCAGATTGTGCGCCATGGTCTAGGCGCGCTTTGCAACATGGATCATCGCGGTGCCGCAGGATCAGAGGTCAATACCGGCGACGGCGCCGGCATCCTTCTGCAGATACCCGACAAGTTCTTCCGATCCGTTGTTCCCTTCGACCTTCCACCAGAAGGCGACTATGCAACCGGACTCGCCTTCCTTCCATCTGACTCTGCAAAGGCTTTGGCGGTTCAATCGGCAATTGAGTCGATTTTCGTCGAAGAAGGACTGACAGTCCTCGGATGGAGAGAAGTTCCAGTTGACGACTCCATGATCGGGTCGCAAGCGAAGGGTGTCGAGCCTTCCTTCTTCCAACCTTTCATTGTTGGTGAGGGCCTCCATGGGCTGACGCTCGATCGTCGCGTGTACATCGCTCGCAAACGTGCGGAGATCGAACTCGGCTCCCTCAGCGATGGAGGTGTGTACTTCCCGTCGCTTTCGAGTCGCACATTCATCTACAAGGGAATGCTCACAACCACGCAACTTGGAGCGTTTTTCACAGATCTCAACGATCCTCGAGTCGAATCAGCGTTAGCTCTCGTTCATTCGCGCTTCTCAACGAATACCTTCCCTTCGTGGCCGTTGGCCCATCCGTTCCGATTCATCGCTCACAACGGCGAAATCAATACGGTGCAAGGAAATCGCAACTGGATGCGAGCACGCGAAGCACTGCTGCACTCAGATCTCCTGCCTGGCGACCTCGATCGAATCTTCCCAATCTGCACGCCTGAAGCCTCTGACTCAGCGACGTTCGATGAGGTACTCGAGCTTTTACATATGGGCGGCTACGACCTTCCGCACGCAGTGCTCATGATGGTTCCTGAAGCTTGGGAACATCAGCCCTCGATGCCGCGAGCAAAACGCGACTTTTACCGCTATCACGCGTCACTTATGGAGCCATGGGACGGTCCCGCATCCATTGCGTTCACCGATGGCACTGTGATCGGCGCTGTTCTCGACCGAAACGGGCTTCGCCCGTCGCGATATTGGGTGACGACCGATGATCTCGTGATCATGGCTTCAGAAGTTGGGGTCATCGATATCGATCCCGCCCGAGTCGTACAAAAGGGCCGCCTGCGACCAGGTCGCATGTTCCTTGTCGACACGGAACAGGGTCGGATCATTGACGACGAGGAGATCAAATCTCACCTCGCCGAACGTCATCCATATGGCGATTGGCTGTCTGCAAACCAGATCGAACTGCACTCACTCGCCTCGCAATCGCACACACTGATGCCGCACGACTCAGTGGTGAAGCGTCAGCAGCTCTTTGGATACACCTACGAGGAAATGAAGCTCATCTTGGAGCCCATGGCCAAGAACGGGCTTGAGCCACTTGGCTCGATGGGGACCGATACTCCGATTGCTGTCCTCTCTTCGCGCTCCCGACTTCTGTTCGATTACTTCGCACAGCTTTTTGCGCAGGTAACGAATCCACCGCTTGACGCAATCCGAGAAGAGCTCGTCACCGCTATCAGTGGGACGTTGGGACCTGAGGGCAATCTGCTGAACCCGCAGCCTTCGTCCTGCCGTCAGATTGTTATTGAACGCCCCATTCTCGACAACAACGAACTCCGCACCCTTGTGCATATTGCTGATCACGAAGGCGCATCAGATTTTCGTACTGTGGTGATTCCTTGTCTGTATCCAGTGACCGCTGGGGGAGAAGGACTCAAGAAGGCACTTGCAAATGTGCGACGCCTCGCTACCGACGCGATCGAGGCGGGAGCGACCATGCTCGTCCTGTCAGATCGTGGCGCCGACGCTGAGATGGCTCCAATTCCTTCTCTGCTCTTTACGAGTGCGGTCCATCATCATTTGATCGGACAAAAGACGCGCACTCGTGTCGGACTCATCGTGGAAGCCGGAGATGCGCGAGAAGTGCATCACATGTGCCTTCTGATTGGTTACGGCGCTGCCGCGATCAATCCTTACCTTGCCTTCGAAACGATCGAGGATCTGATCGCCGAGGGTCGCAGCGAGATGAACGATCCGATCAAAGCGATCGCCAACTACATCAAATCTTCAAGTAAGGGCGTCTTGAAGGTCATGTCGAAAATGGGCATCTCGACGGTTGCCTCATATACCGGTGCTCAGATATTCGAGGCCATTGGACTGGCACACGATCTTGTCGACGAGTACTTCAGTGGCACCGTGAGTCGTCTTGGAGGAATCGGACTCGACGAGATTGCCGAGGAAGTTGCTGCCCGGCACCGCTTGGCGAATCCGACGAATCCCACGGAGCGAGCACACCGTTCACTTGAGGCCGGGGGCGAATACCAGTGGCGTCGCGAAGGCGAGTACCACCTCTTTAACCCTGAGACGGTTTACAAACTCCAACATTCGACACGTTCGGGTCGTTACGACGTATTCAAGGAATACACCGCACGCGTGAATGACCAATCGAAGGATCTTGCGACACTGCGCGGACTTTTCGAACTCGACTTTGGAGCACGTCCCTCGGTTCCGCTCGATGAAGTTGAACCAGTTAGCGCAATTGTCAAGCGTTTCTCCACAGGCGCGATGTCGTACGGTTCGATTTCTGCCGAAGCGCATGAAAATTTGGCTATCGCCATGAACCGGATTGGCGGTAAGTCCAATACCGGAGAGGGCGGCGAAGACGCAGAGCGCTTTCTACCGCTAGCGAATGGCGATTCGAAGCGTTCTGCAATCAAGCAGGTTGCATCTGGAAGATTCGGTGTAACAAGCGAATACCTCGTGAATGCCGATGACCTTCAGATCAAGATGGCGCAAGGCGCGAAGCCAGGCGAGGGTGGACAACTCCCTGGACACAAGGTGTACCCATGGGTGGCGAAGACTCGCCATTCCACTCCTGGGGTAGGACTTATCTCACCACCTCCGCATCACGATATTTACTCAATTGAGGATCTGGCCCAACTCATCCACGACCTCAAGAACGCCAACAATGAGGCACGCGTTCACGTGAAGTTGGTATCAGAAGTTGGTGTCGGAACAGTCGCGGCTGGTGTTTCGAAGGCTCACGCCGATGTTGTCCTGATTTCTGGACACGATGGTGGCACCGGAGCTTCACCGCTGACCTCCCTGAAACACGCTGGCGCGCCGTGGGAACTCGGACTTGCAGAGACTCAGCAGACACTTTTGCTGAACAAGCTTCGCGACCGGATCGTTGTGCAGGTCGACGGCCAACTCAAAACTGGTCGCGACGTCATCGTCGCTGCGCTCCTCGGAGCTGAAGAATTCGGATTCGCCACGGCGCCGCTCGTGGTCTCGGGCTGCATCATGATGCGTGTCTGCCATCTCGACACGTGTCCAGTTGGTGTCGCCACCCAAAATCCTGAGTTGCGGGCTCGTTTCTCCGGCAAACCCGAATTCGTTGTCAACTTCTTTGAATTCATCGCCGAAGAAGTGCGGGAACTCCTGGCCGAACTTGGTTTCCGAAACCTCGACGAGGCGATCGGACAGGTCGAATTGATCGACGCCGTGAAAGCTGTCGACCACTGGAAGGCCTCCGGTCTCGATCTCTCACCGATCCTGTATCTCCCAGAAATCGCCAAGGATGCAAGTCGCCGTTGCACAGAGAATCAGGATCACGGTCTTGACCTTGCGCTTGACAACGAACTGATCCGACAGGCTGCGCCAGCGCTCGATCGGCGTGAGCGTGTAGAAATCGCGTCCCCAATTCGCAATGTGAATCGGACCGTCGGAACGATGCTCGGCGCTGAGCTCACGAGGCGGTTCGGCGGCGAAGGTCTTCCCGACGACACGATCACGATCGCGTTCGAGGGATCTGCTGGTCAAAGTTTCGGCGCTTTCATCCCGAAGGGGATCACTCTGAGGCTCGAAGGTGACGCTAACGACTACATCGGTAAAGGTCTGTCAGGCGGCCGGATCATTGTTCGTCCGTCGAAGAGTGCAACCTTTGCTGCGGAAGACAACATCATCGCTGGCAACGTCGTGCTTTACGGCGCAACGCAAGGGGAGATGTTCCTTCGGGGCATCGTCGGCGAACGTTTCTGTGTCCGCAATAGTGGCGCGGTCGCTGTCGTTGAAGGCCTGGGTGACCACGGCTGCGAGTACATGACTGGTGGCCGAGTCGTGGTCCTCGGACCAACGGGCCGGAATTTTGGCGCGGGAATGTCGGGAGGTTTGGCGTTCGTCTATGACCCCGACAGCACATTCCTCCTTCGAGTGAATCCGGAGATGATCGACCTCGATCCGCCTGACCGCGACGATCTTGAATGGCTCCGTGACCGCATTGAGCGTCACCGTCAAGAAACTGGTTCGGTCGTCGCTGCCGAGATGTTGGCGTCATGGGCCGAGTTCGGCAGCAATTTCGTCAAGGTCATTCCGAAAGATTTCAAGCGGGTGCTTGAGGCTGAACGCAAGGCGATCGCCGAAGGCACTGACCCTGTTGATGCGGTCATGGCCGCAGCGAGAGGATGAGACGGGAGCATCATGGGTGATTCAAGTGGTTTTCTAAAGCATGACCGTGAGCTGCCTTCGCGCCGCGAGGTTCCGGTTCGCCTTCGTGATTGGCGTGAGGTCTATGAAGACTTCCCGATCGCCAAGGTCCGAGAACAGGCGAGTCGCTGTATGGATTGCGGCATTCCGTTCTGCAATAACGGTTGTCCACTAGGGAATCTGATTCCCGATTGGAACGATCTCGTTTTCCGTGATCGTTGGCGAGATGCAATTGATCGCCTTCACGCGACAAACAATTTCCCTGAGTTCACCGGGCGACTTTGCCCAGCTCCTTGCGAAGCAGCATGTGTTGTCGGCATTAACCAAGATCCGGTGACGATCAAACAGGTTGAGGTCGAAATTATCGACCGTGCTTGGTCCGAAGGCTGGATTGAGCCCCAGCTAGCGACGGTGCGCACGGGTAAACGAGTGGCGGTTATCGGCTCCGGTCCCGCCGGTCTGACCTCGGCTCAGCAACTCGCTCGGGCGGGCCACGACGTTGTGGTGTTCGAACGTGCCGATCGCCCTGGCGGCCTTCTTCGTTACGGCATTCCCGAGTTCAAGATGGAGAAAAGCCATCTCGATCGACGTCTTGCTCAACTCGAAGCGGAAGGTGTCGAATTCCGTTGCAACAGCAACGTGGGTTTCGATATCACTGGCGAACAGTTACGCGAGCAATTCGACGCTGTTGTGCTTGCAGGGGGAGCGACTGCGGCACGGGATCTCTCGATCCCTGGACGCGAGTTCGGAGGCATCCATCAGGCCATGGAGTTCCTCCCATTGGCGAACCGTGTGCAAGAAGGCGACCTTGATCGCAGTCCCATCCATGCGGAAGGCAAACGGGTCGTCATTATCGGAGGCGGCGACACCGGTGCAGATTGTCTCGGAACCTCACACCGGCAAGGTGCAGAGTCTGTGCACCAGTTCGAGATCATGCCTCGGCCGTCTGACTCGCGACCCGAAGCGAACCCGTGGCCAACCTGGCCGATCGTGTACCGCACTTCCTCTGCCCATGAAGAAGGCGGAGAGCGCGTCTACGCCGTCAACACGTTGGAGTTCCTCGGCGATGAGCACGGCAATCTGCGTGGTCTTCGCGCTGTTGAAGTCGTCTCTGAGGTTGTCGACGGACGTCCGGGCTTCGTACCGATCGAAGGGTCCGAGTTCGAGCTTCCTTGTGAGCTGGTGTTTTTGGCCATGGGCTTCGTCGGAGCTGAACAGGGCGGTCTGCTCGACCAGCTCGGTGTCACCATTGATGAACGTGGCAATGTGGCACGCGATGAGGCATGGGCGACCAATGT
>CAESAL010000009.1_pt1 | contig 41675 bp, 32 predicted proteins | sample 7263561 | NCBI WGS metagenome assembly CAESAL01 (sample SAMEA6814029, study PRJEB35770) | freshwater metagenome | biome: Freshwater; feature: Freshwater reservoir; material: water | place: Czech Republic | collected 2016-04-20 | depth 30m m | reverse complement strand
TACTCAATAACAACAACGACATCGCCAGAGCCAACCGAATCGCCAACGGCGACTTTGATCTCTTTGACGGTGCCGGCCTTGTCGGCAGTGATGTTGTTTTCCATCTTCATGGCTTCGAGCACGCAGACGGTTGCGCCAGCTTCAACTTCCTGGCCAACTTCGACCAGAAGCTTGACGATGGTTCCCTGCATGGGAACAGCGACGGAACCGGAACCTGCGCCCGCTCCTGCGCCAGCACCTGCTGAACGACGGGGACGGCTTGCTCCGCCCGCAGCACCGCCGGCAACAACCGCGCCAGCCTGTGATTCAGGAACGAACACCTTCACCGAGAAGCGCTTGCCATTGACTTCAACGTCGACATCGCGCTGAACCTTTGCTTCGGTTTCGCCATCGGCGACCGTTGCGGTGCTTCCGACGCTACTGAGGTCAAGTGTGTCTTCGACCCACTTCGTGGAGTGGATGCCGTCGACGAAGTCCTGATGCTCGAGGATTGCGAGGTCGGCAGGAATGGTGGTGGCGATGCCCTCGATGCGGAACTCGTGAAGCGCGCGAAGGGTCCGTCGAATCGCGATGTCTCGATCAGCACCCCAACAGATGAGCTTGCCGACAAGGTTGTCGTAGTACTGGCTGACGGTGTCGCCTGATTCGTAGCCGCCATCCCAGCGGGTGCCGAAACCAGCCGGAGGAACCAGCGTGGTGATGTGGCCGGGGGAGGGGAGGAACTTGCCCTGAGCTGGATCTTCAGCGTTGATACGAATTTCGATTGCGTGACCACGAAGTTCGATTGATTCCTGCGTGATCGAAAGGGGGAGTCCAGATGCAACACGAATCTGTTCGGCAACAAGGTCAATGCCCGAGACCATTTCGGTAACGGGATGTTCAACCTGAAGGCGAGTGTTCATCTCGAGGAAGAAGAACTCGCCGTCTTGGAACAGGAATTCGACAGTGCCGGCGTTGACGTAACCGCAGGCCTTGGCGACCGTTACCGCGGCATCGCCCATTGCTTGACGAATTTCTGGGGGGAAGTTCGGTGCCGGGCTCTCTTCAACGAGTTTCTGATGACGACGCTGGGCCGAACAATCGCGCTCGGCGATCCAGACGCAGTTGCCATGGGTGTCGGCGATGATCTGCATTTCGATGTGGCGAGGCCATGTGAGATAGCGCTCGACGTAGCACTCGTCGCGACCAAAGCCTTTGAGTGCTTCGCTCTGGGCGGAGTCGAATGCCTCGGCCGCTTCGTCTTCGCTGCGAACAACGCGCATGCCGCGACCGCCGCCGCCGTAGGCCGCTTTAATCGCAACTGGCCAACCATGAGCTTTACCGAACGCAACTACTTCAGAAGAATCTTTGAGAAATTCAGTGGTTCCCGGAACGCCTTGCACTCCGGCAGCTTGTGCGGCGATACGACTTGAAACTTTGTCGCCCATGATTTCGATCGCACCAGGAGGCGGGCCGATAAACGTGACACCGCGTTCGGTGATGGCGCGGGCGAAGTCGGTGTTCTCTGAGAAGAAGCCATAACCAGGATGCACGCCGTCAGCACCGCTGCGCTCGATGACATCGAGGATCAATTCGGTGTTGAGGTAACTCTCCGCGGCGGTGGTGCCGCCGAGTGAGTAGGCCTCGTCAGCGAGGCGAACATGGAGGGCGTCACGGTCAAGGTCGGAGTAGACCGCCACGGTGGCGATGCCCATTTCCTGACAGGCGCGGATGACACGGACAGCGATTTCGCCGCGGTTGGCGATGAGGATCTTTTTAAGCACGCTCTATGGTGGCACGCGTGAACAGGTCCTTCGCCACTTCTGGGGTCCCGGGCACCCGATTCGCCGATGTGCGATGGGTGGCCGAGACCGGTTCTACCAATCGAGACCTCCTCGAGGCCGCCGCCGCGGGCGTTGCAGAGGGCCTGGTCCTCGTTGCTGACTACCAATCCGCGGGCAGGGGACGCCTTGATCGGGCATGGATTGCGCCTGCCGGGGCCTCGTTGCTCGTCTCGGCGCTTCTGCGGCCATCGGTGGGCCCAGACGAGCTCTTCCTTCTCACGCTGGCCTGTGGGCTCGCGGCGATCGATGCGGTGGACGAGGTCGCCGGGATTCGACCCGGTATGAAATGGCCCAACGATCTCGTCGTGGCCGAAGGGCCCCTCGCCGACCGGAAGTTGGCCGGCATCTTGGCCGAGTCCCACGTGGCCCATGGCCATGTCGAGGCTGTCGTGGTCGGGATGGGACTCAATCTCGATTGGCCGGCCGATCTTCCCGAGGAACTGTCGTTGACCGCAGCCTCGGTCAATCACCTGACCGGCAGCTCGGTTGATCGCGAAGATGTCCTTGTTGCGTGGCTTCGTCATTTCGATCGTCACCTCGTCGCGATTGGCAACGACGCTGGGCGAATCCGACTCCTTGAAGACGTACGTGCTGCTTCGTCGACGATTGGGCGCGATGTTCGCGTCGAGAGCACGAACGAATCATTCGATGGTCAGGCGGTCGGGATTGCCGACGACGGACGACTGCTCGTTGACCGAGATGGAACCATCGTTTCGGTGACAGTGGGCGACATCGTGCACGCCCGCCTGCTGTCGTGAATTGTCGCTAGGACGCAGACAAGTTCTCGATGACGTCATTCGCAGCAGCGGTCTGCTGCGAGTCTTCGGCGAATTGGAGCTTGTCCACTCGGTGCACGGGCACAACGCCCGTTATCGATGAAGTGATGAAAACCGCGGTTGCCTGTGCCAGATCAGAGGGGAACAGGTCGCGTTCGGTGGCGATGCCTTTTTCGAGAAGCACTTCTCGAATGATCCCGGGCAGACATCCGCTGTCGAGCGTTGGAGTAACGATTTGTTGGTCGATGACCAAGTAGAGATTTGACGTTGTGCATTCGCTGAGTCGACCAGTGCTGTCGAAAAGAATTGCGTTGTCGAATCCGTTGCTTCGGGCGAAACGAAGGATGGAAGCGTTCTCGCCCCAACTCGTGGACTTGAGTCCGGCGAGTGGGGATCGTTCGTTGCGGACCCACTCGACTGTGCACAGCGAAACCGATGAAGGCTTCGTCCCAAGTGGAACTGCCGTCATGACCGTCAACGGCAGGGCACCTCGTTCAAGCGCGGAAATTCCAGAGCCAGGGGTGACAGTGATGCGCACGCGAGCATCGACAAGATTGTTGGCTTCGAGAAGTTGCGACATCGCGTTGGCGAGTTGATCGTCGGTGGGCGCGTTCTCGATGAGAAGTCGGTCGATTCCACTTCGAAGACGTCGAAGATGGCGGGTGAAGAACACAGGCTTTCTGTCTCGAACTAGCAACGTGTCGAAGATGCCATCGCCGAGCAGGAATCCGTGATCGTTCGCCGAAAGCGAAGGTGTCGAACTTTCGAGGAGTTCCCCGTTCACCCAAATGACGTGGGTACTCATGCGGGTCGAGAAGAAGCGAGAGCGATGAGACGTTCTGCTTTGAGTTCGGTTTCGGCCCATTCATCATCTGCGGTGGAGTCCCACGTGATGGCGCCACCGGTGCCAAAGCACAGTCGATCTTCATGAACCCAGAAGGTGCGGATGGCAACATTCAATTCACCGATTGATCGATCGGCGTCGACCCATCCGATAGAACCGCAATAGATATTGCGGTCGACGGGCTCAAGTTCGTGAATTCTTTGAACGGCAGCGATCTTGGGGGCACCGGTCACTGAGCCCGGAGCGAAGGTTGCTTCGATGAGTTCTGGCCAGCCAACGTTTCGCCGCAATTCGCCTTCGACGGTGCTGACGAGGTGGTCAAGGCCAGGATGATGTTGACGTACGAGAAGGCTTGGAACGTGAACCGAACCGGGGTGACATACGCGACCAAAGTCGTTTCGCACGAGGTCAACGATCATGATGTTTTCGGCGTAGTCCTTCTCGCTGAAATCGCCACCCGTTGACGTGGTTCCTTTGATTGGAGCTGAGCGCACTCGGGAACCGTCGCGAGCTAAGAACAGTTCGGGTGATGCCGATGCGATTCGGAGATCGAGCGAGGGAAGTTCGATAACTGCCGAGAACGGAGCGGGGTTGGCCGCGGCAAGTTGTTCGCCCAATGCGAGCATCGAAGCTTCGGGGGGAAGAGGAGCAGACAATTGGCGAGTGAGGTTCACTTGGTAGACATCGCCGGCTGCGATGGAGTCGCGAATGTCATGAACTCGTTGAGAGAACTCGGTCCGAGAGAGCGATGATGTCCATGACTCGAGTGCCGGGCCATTCCAAGGTTGCGCAGAACGTGGAAGGGAGGCAGTTGGTCGGCGCCGCTCGAATCGCGCGCAGATGGGTTCGCCATCGAATGGCAGAACGACAGCCCACCAACCCGATGAATCGAGAGCCGCAAGATCTGAGGTGACATCGGCGAGACCAGACGCGACCATCCCTCCGACGACAGCGAGGGGTTCGATGCTTAGAGCGGTAAGAGTTGATGTGTTCACGCTCGTGTGAGCCTACGACGGTCCCTGCAGCATCGACAGGTGGGCGACGTGGGCAACGAGGCAGGCTCCGGTAGTGTTCGTCTCGTGCGTCATACCTCCCGCACGTGGCCTCAGCGGCTGCTGCTCTCACTGAATGTCTTCGTCGTATTCGCCTGCCTCATAGCGGCAGGCGGTTTGGCGTGGGCCTACAACCAGGCGAGCGCTCTTCCTCGGATCGACGTGGGTTCGTCGCTTCAGGCGGCAAGTGCTCCCGGTGAGGCAATGAACATTTTGCTGGTGGGCATTGACGATGGCATGGGGTTGGCCGAAGGCGACCCGGTGCTGCGTGGTCGGAGCAAGTCTCTCAATACCGACACGATCATGATTCTGCGTGTCGAGCCAAAAACGCAGCAGGCATCGTTGCTGTCGCTACCTCGAGATCTTTGGGTTGATATTGCTGGGGGAGGTCAAGGTCGCATTAATACGGCCGTGGCGCTCGGCGGACCTGAACGTTTGATCCAGACGATTAATCAGGATTTCGGGATTCCGATCAATCACTATGCGATGGTCGATTTCCAAGGCTTCGAAGCTTTGGTCAAAGCGGTCAACGGTGTGCCGGTGTATTTCAACTACCCATCGCGTGACCAAGCCACAGGATTGTTTCAGTATGACACCGGCTGTCAGATGCTGACTGGTGAGCAAGCGCTTGCCTTCGCTCGATCTCGGCATTTTGAAATTTCTCGCGACAACATGAGGTCGTGGCAGGAAGACCCGACAAGCGATTTCGGCCGAGTCACGCGTCAGCAGCAGTTCATTCGTGCAGCGTTAAAGAAGGCCGTCGCTCAGGGCGTGCGTAACCCTTTCATCTTGAAAGACTTCCTTGATATCGCCAAGAAAAACGTCACGCTCGATACCGAGTTCACGATTCAGCAACTCGTTGATCTTGGATCACAGTTCCGAACGTTCGATCCCGATGCTCTGGTGAGTTTCACTCCTGTCGCTACCGGAACCTTCAAAGGTGCAGCGAGTGTCCTTGAGCTGAATGTCGCCGCATCGCAGCCAATCTTCGATGTATTCCGCGGACTGCGACCGATTCCTAACCTCAATGCTGCTTCAGACACGAGTGTGCAGGCGACACCAACCACGGCAGCGACATCGTCAAGTTCCAGCGCAGCAACTGCGTCAACATTTGGAACGACGACCACGACAGGAGCCGTCACAACAACAACGTTGAGTGAATTCATTCCTCGCGTGCCCGACGGTCAAACCTGCGGCTAAGTCGCTAGGGAAGGTCTCGATCAGAGTTCGTGGGATCGGGACTGAAGGAGCGCCCTCAAACCGGGCGGGCTTCGGCCTCGACGCGATGAGTCAGATACCAGTCGAGGGTTTTCTTCAAACCTTCGTCGAACGTCGTACCGGCGGTGAATCCGAATTCCTTGCGCGCTCGCGAACCGTCGACACCTCGGCGAGGTTGACCGTCTGGCTTGGTGGTATCCCAACGGACTTCGCCTTGGAATCCGACAAGTTTCACAATGATCTCTACGAGCTCTCGGATGGGCAGTTCTCGATCGGCGCCGAGGTTGACCGGCTGGTCGCTGTTGTAAAACTCCGAGGCGAGCACGATCCCTTCCGCAGCATCATCGACAAAGAGGAATTCACGGCTCGCTGACCCAGTTCCCCAAACCTCGAGAAAATCGGCATGTGATTCTTTGGCGTCGACGGCCTTTTTGATCAGCGCTGGGATCACGTGTGAAACCGCCGGGTGAAACTTGTCGCGCGGACCGTAAAGATTTGTAGGCATGAGATAAATAGCGTCTTGGCCGTATTGCGCTCGGTTCGCTTGAACTTGAACAAGTTGAGCGAGTTTGGCAATTCCGTAGGGTGCGTTCGTTTCCTCGGGATACCCCTGCCAAAGCGATTCCTCGGCAAAGGGAACTGGCGTGAACTTTGGATAGGAACAGATCGTTCCGACAATCACGGTTTTCGGGGTGTTCTGGAGGTGCGCTTCGTCGAGGACGTAAGTGCCCATGAGGAGATTGTCGAGATAGAGCTCGGCCGGTCGCTCCATGTTGGCTCCGATGCCTCCAACGCGAGCCGCGAGATGAAGAACGAGATCTGGTTGCGTGTCGGCGAACATCTGCGTGACGGCCAGGCGATCGCGGAGGTCATACTCAGAGCTCGAGGGAGCGAAGAGCGCCTTGGCGCCTCGTGCTTGCACCCGTTCGACGACCGCTTGGCCGAGAAACCCACGTCCGCCGGTAATCAGGACCTTTCGGTCGTTCCAGAAGGCGCTGTTGGGTGCAAACTCCATGGCGTTACCCTACCGACCGCCAGAGCTTGGCTGGGCTGCTTTGAGGGCGATGCCGGGACGGTTGTCAGCTCCGTGGGAGACTTGACCGCCCATGGAGCGATGTCGTCGGGTGGCAATCACCCTCGAGCAGTGTTGGCACGCCGTTCCTGGCGGCACGGCTCGCGCCGCCCTTGGGAGCGTCAGTGCCCTTCAGCGCTTCACTGATCTCGACCTTGTTGGGGTGAGCGCTCGGCACCGGGAACTTCCAGATGCACCATGGGTTCCTACGATTCCGGTAGAGCAACTTCGCCTTCCCCGAATAGCGATGTACGAGGCATGGCATCGACTTCGTCACCCCTCGGTAGAACGAGCAACTGGTCCCGTCGACATCATTCACGCAACCGGCATGGCGATGCCCCCGCCGAGTGTGCCGATTGTGGCCACCGTGCACGACCTTGCGTTCCTTCGTGACCCGTCACAGTTCACACGTCGCGGAGTGTCGTTCTTTCATCGAGCGATTGATCTCGCCAAGCGTGATGCTCAAATCATTGTTTGTCCCTCTCAAGCGACCATCGATGAATGCGTTGCTCACGGTTTTGATAACTCTCAACTTCGACTTGTGCCGTGGGGAATCGATCCTGTGACGGTTGATCAATCCATGATTGACGCCATGCGAGCGCGTTTCGGACTTCAAGGCCGGTATGTGTTGTGGGCCGGAACGATAGAACCGCGCAAAAATCTTCCTGTTCTTCTTGATGCGTTCGAGGGAATCAAAGATCGCGGGGTGACGCTCGTTCTCGCCGGGCCCAAGGGCTGGAATGAGCAATTGGATCAACAGCTTTCTCGCCTTCGCTCGCGGGTGCTTCAAGTCGGTTTTGTCGAGCCCGAGACTCTCGCCGCGTTGCAAACCGATGCTGACCTCTTCTGTTTTCCGTCTCGTCAGGAAGGATTTGGCCTTCCAGTCTTAGAGGCGATGGCTCAGGGGACCGCTGTGATTACGTCATCGGGTACGTCAACTGAAGAAGTCGTGGGTGACTGCGGGGTCGTCGTCGATCCCTCCGATGTCGAAACGCTTCGATCAGAAATCGATCGGCTTCTCGCTGATAACGCTGAACGAGCACGACTCGGTAACGCTGGGTTTGAGCGCGCTGTGTCGGTCTTCACGTGGGAAACGACTGCACGCAAGCTTGAACAGGCCTACAACGAGGCGCTGTCGTGAGTGATCGGGCAGTGCGGCGCGTCGGGGTGAATCTGCTTTGGCTGGTTCCTGGCGAAGTTGGCGGAAGCGAGGAATACACAGTTCGGCTACTGCGTGAACTCGCTGAACTGCATCCGGACGATGTGGAAGTGATTCTCTATGTAAACCGTCAGTTCAGTGCGGCGCACCCTGACCTTGTTTCGAGATTCACCACCCGCGTTGCTCCCGTCTCCGGATCGTCGAGGATTCTCCGAGTGCTTGCCGAGTCGACATGGCTGGCCGTTCGGTCTCGAAGTGATCGATGCGCCATCGTTCACCACGGGGGCGGAACGATGCCCTCGTTCCGACTCACGCCCGGTGTCGTTACGATGCATGACCTTCAGCCATTGGCGAATCCAGATCGGTTTGGATTCGTTAAAGGCGCCTATATCCGTTTTATTGCTCCGCGATCTGTGCGTCGAGCGAGAACGGTTGTGAGCCTTTCGGAATTTGTCGCCAATGATGTCGTCAACCGGATCGGAATTGAGCGCGAGCGAATCCGGATTATTCCCTGCGGTGTCAATGAGCCCGAGGTTGCATTCGATCACGATCGTCTCGCCCATTTGCTTTCGAGTTTGGACCTCTCCAATCGCCTCTTCATCCTCTATCCGGCGATCACCTACCCGCACAAGAATCACGAAACTCTGGTTGCTGCGTTCGCCCAAATGGTGAGCACTCGCCCAGAACTGCGACTTGTCTTCACAGGTGGAAGTGGTTCAAGCGATCGAACAGTCACTGCGGCAATCGATGCCTATGGGCTTACGAACTGCGTTGTGCGTACTGGGCGAATACCTGAAGCCGACCTTGACTTGCTCTATCGGGCGGCAACGGTCATGGCGTTTCCATCCCTCTATGAAGGATTTGGGATTCCCGTGCTCGAAGCGATGTCACGTGGTTGTCCTGTTGTGGCAAGTGATGTTGGTGCTCTGCCTGAGGTCATCAGTGGAGCGGGGGAGTTAGTCGATCCCTTGAATGTTGCCGGATGGGCCAACGCACTTGGTGATCTCGTCGATGATCCTGCACGGCGTACGGTTCTCGTTCGTCTGGGATTCGATCGGGCCAAGCACTTCGATTGGTCGACTCCTGCCCAGAGCCTCCTTTCCCTCTACCGGGAGACCCGGTGAACCTTCTCGTCATCTGTCCACATTTCGATCCCGATGTCGCCCCGACTGGGGTCGTTATGTCTCGGATCGCGCATGAACTGATCGCTCGCGGCAACCGACTGCACGTTGTGACTGCGTTGCCTTGGTATCAACATCACGCAATCGATGCGGGATGGGACGGCCAACTGGTGCGAACCGAGCGAACCGACTGGGGTCGCATCAGCCGGGTTCATCCATTTCCTACTGACAAACGAAACATTCCGGCGCGTGCTCTCGCGTTCGGAGGATTCACTGCGCTTGCAACACTCGTAGGAACGTTTGGGCGAGTTCGCCCCGACGCCGTCCTCGCTATGTCGCCGCCTTTGACGCTCGGGTTAGCCGGAAGATTCGCGGCAACGGCGCGCCGGGCCCCCTTGGTCTTCAACATCCAAGATGTCTTTCCCGATGTGGCGATCGAGTTGGGGCTTCTCTCTGGGGATCGAGTGATTCGAGGAGCTCGAGCGCTTGAACGGGTGAGCTATCGAATGTCAGATGCAGTAACGGTGCTTTCCGATGACCTTGCCGAAAATGTTCGCTCAAAAATCACCATCGGCCTTCAAGGCGAGCGGGCGCAGTTGCAAGCGCAGAAGGTCCGTGTCATCCCCAACTTCGTCGATACCAATGCGATTCGGCCGGCGGCACGAGAAAATTCTTATCGCGAGCAGTACGGACTCATCGGAAAAAAAGTCGTGATGTACGCGGGAAATGTCGGTTTCTCTCAGTCGCTCGATCTCGTTCTCGATGCAGCTCGCTCGTTTGAAGTGAGCCGACCCGATGTTGTCTTTGTAATCAACGGGGGCGGTTCCGCTAGGCCGGACCTTGAACGCGACGCAGCACAACTTCCGAATGTGCGTTTCATCGACATGCAACCGATCGAGCGACTGCCAGAGGTACTTGCTGCCGGCGATATTCACGTCGTGCCACTGCGGGCGGGGTTGGCGTGGTCGAGCGTGCCGTCGAAGTTGTATTCGATACTTGCCGCCGGGCGGCCAATTGTTGCGAGTGTCGATTCGGGTACGGAAGTGGAGCGCACGCTGGAACGCGCTGGTGCGGGAATCGCCGTTCCGCCCGATGATCCGCGAGCATTTGCGGCCGCACTAGGTGAACTCATTGATAATTCGGATCGAGCCGACAACATGGGTGCGTCGGGTCGGCTCTTTGTTGAGCGCTGGGCCTCTCCCGCAGCGGTGGCAGAGTCGTATGAAAATCTCTTTGCTGAACTGATTGGACGCGGGAAATCCGGTCGCTGAAAGGGTTCTGGCGAGTAGGGCGAGCAGCGACCGCTAACATCATCGACCTATGGGTAAAGCATCTCAGGCGAAGAAGGCAGCCCGATTGGCTCGCGAGAGTGGCCAGGTCGAGCAGCGCCCAAAGCGTCGCTTGGCGTTTCCCCTCACAATTGCCGCTGCGGTCATTATTGGAATCGTCATGGTTGTTATCGCCCGACAGCCAGCAAGTACTCCCAATCTGACAATTGATCCGACCACCGTCACGCTCGACCCGAATTCGATCACCGCTGATACTTCTGCGACAACGATTCCTGCTGGCGGTACAGATGCAGTCCCGACCACTCTTGCGGCGGGCCAGTGAGGGCTGTCGTTCTTGTAGGCGGGTTCGGCACGCGTTTGCGTCCACTCACGAATGATGTGCCGAAGCAGATGCTCCCAATCGTGGGTGTACCCATGATTGAACGAGTAGTGGCCACTCTCGGCTCCCACGGGGTAACTGAAGCGGTGCTTTCGCTTGGGTATCGACCCGACGCATTTTCTGACGCTTACCCAGACGGCATCTGCGCTGGAGTAGTGCTCCACTACGCCGTGGAGCCCGACCCTCTCGACACTGCAGGGGCAGTTCGCTACGCAGCGCTTTCTGCCGGGATTGACGACACCTTCATTGTCGTCAATGGCGATGTTCTCACCGACCTCGACGTCACTGAGCTGTGGAACTTTCACAAGAGCCATGGCGCCGAAGGCACCATTGCCCTGACCCCAGTTGAAGATCCGTCCCGATACGGCGTCGTCCCGATCGATGACGATGGACGAGTCGTCGAGTTTGTCGAGAAACCAGCCCCTGGAACCGCTCCGACGAACTGGATCAATGCCGGTACGTACGTTCTTGAACCTTCTGTTCTCGATCGCATCGCTGCTGATCGAAAAGTTTCGATAGAACGCGAAACATTTCCATCGATGGTCGCAGATGAGAGCCTGTATGCCCTTCACAGTGACGCCTACTGGATCGATGCGGGCACTCCTGCCGCGTACTTGCGAGCGCAACTCGACCTCATCGATGGCACTCGCTCCAATGAAGATGCTCTCAGACCTTCCGATGAAGTCGATACTTCTGCCATTGTCGAAAATTCCGTCCTTGGCGCCGATGTTGTGATTGGCAATGGCGCAGTTGTGCGGAACTCTGTGCTCATGGACGGTGTAACGATCGGGCCCGGAGTCCGAATCCATGACTCCATCATTGCCACCGGTGCTCGCATCGGACCCGACTCACACATCAGCGAGATCTCTGTAGTTGGCATGGGCGTTCAACTCCCAGCCCACTCAGAACTTGTCGGTGCTCGAATTCCTGAAAGCGATTGACCATGCGCGCAGTAGTCACTGGAGGAGCCGGGTTTATCGGCTCGACATTGGTCGACCGCCTTTTGGCTGAAGGCCATACCGTTTCTGTGTTCGACAATCTCGCCACTGGGCGCTTATCCAACCTCGTGAACGCTCAGGCCACCGGCCAACGGTTCTCCTTCGTTGAGATCGATGTTCGCTCGTCAGAGATTCCTGCGGCGCTCGCATCGGCCGAACCAGAAGTCGTCTTCCACCTTGCCGCCCAGGCGGATGTTCGTGTTTCTGTAGAGCGGCCACTCTTCGACGCCGAAGTGAATGTTTTAGGTGGTCTTAACGTGATCGAGGGTGCACGTCTAGCGGGTGCACGCAAAGTCGTTGTTGCTTCAAGTGGCGGAACGATTTACGGCGATCCGGCTCCCGAGGATCTGCCAGTCGATGAACAGCACTCTCAACATCCGATTTCTCCCTACGGTGTCGCCAAGAAAGTCATCGACGATTATCTGCACGCGTTTCAGTTCCTTCACGGATTGAACTATGCGGCACTTGCGTTGGCCAATGTCTATGGGCCACGTCAAGACCCGCACGGCGAGGCCGGAGTTGTTGCGATCTTTGCCGGTCGTCTTCTGAGCGGAGAGGGATGTCGAATATTTGGAGATGGTGAACAGACTCGCGACTTCGTCTTTGTCGATGATGTTGTCGATGCATTTGTTCGTGCGGCTGATAGTGGCGACGGAGTCCTCTGCAACATCGGAACCGGAGTTGAAACCTCGGTCAACAAGCTTTATCGGGCGATGGCCGCTGCGGCCGGAAGCGATAGCGAGCCTGTCTATGAGCCGGCTCGTGTTGGCGAGCTCGCTCGTTCTGCCCTGAATCCAGGCTTTGCTGCACAGACACTTGGCTGGAGTCCACGGACGTCACTTGCTGATGGTGCGGTCGCCACTCTTGACTGGTTCCGCGCCCGAGCGACGGATTAGCTCTTCAACGCTTTCCAAGCGTTGCGTAACTTCCGCTCGATCCTGAATGGCAGCATTGATCGAAATCGGTTGAGTTCCTCGTTCGCCTCGTGCAGTTGAAGCCTGTAGGTCTCCGCTCGCGGTTCCCACTCTCCGAAGAGCGAGTTTCGGCTGCGATTGCGGGAGAGATCGATTACGAGGTCTGTGTCTCGCGGATCGAACGAGGCCACGATGAGCCCATCGCCGCTGAACGATTCGGAGATCGTGTGTTCAGCAATGATGTGAGCACCTGACCACAACAAGATGTCAAGAACCTGTTGATGGGTGGTAGCGCTTCCGGTTATCGAAAGATCATGGGTGCTCACAACGAGGAACCGGACAGCGCCACTGCGGAGTCGTTCGCTTGCGCCGAGGAGCAATGGGACTTCGCCGCCTTGAATGTCGGAAAGAAGAATGTCGGCGCGGTCAAGCCCACAGGTCAATAGAAGTGAATCAAGGTCGTGCGAAGGAAGGTCAACGGGATTTGGATTGGTCTCGGTGACGAAACCACTTACTGACCCGCCGCCGGCACCGATTGCTGCGTTGATGAATGTTCCAGTGCGGTTATTGATCGCGAAGTTTCGTTGTCCAACTTGGAGGTGATGAGTGTCAGGTTCGAGGCAGATCGAAGTGCCGCCGGGAAATTCATTGAGGAACCAGAGGCTGTAGTACGCCCAAAAACTTCCGAGTTCGATCATTACTGGAGTCTGGCTAGCGGGAAGAGTCTCGGCTATGCGCTTCAGAATTGCTGCGAAGACGACTTCTTCTTGGGGCTCATGTATGCCCCGAAGGCAGCGGATGATTTCGCTTGTAATCGTTCCGTAGTAGCAGCCATCTTCTACCAGCACCCCGTTGTGCATGACCTGTACGCGACCGCTTGGGTGGTCGATGACTTCGCCCGCATTTGGGACGCGGGGAAGATTGTCAGCATCAGTGCATGAAACGGTCATCGCTACGCGCGACTGAAACGCGAGCGGGACCTTGGTGAAATCTGGAACCAGTCCGTTGGGTCGCGCCGAGGCTTGCGCTACTGATGCTGGTGGACCTGGAGCAGGAGGTGGCGGGTTATCTACGGGAGGGATCATTGAAACTGTCATTTCGGTGTTGGCGCATGCGGACTAGCGGAAGAGGTCCTCTTTTGGCGAACGGACTATTTCATCGGCGACGCTTCCATCTCGAAGCCACGAAGCGTCGACACCGCGGATGACGGCGACGGGGATATTTGTGGACTTACCCATCACAAGTTCGGCCGCAGCAGCCAGTTCATCGACGATTGCAACTTCGGTGACCTGCATTTCGCGACCGAGTGCATCGGGGGTTCCTCGCAGGTCGACGACACCCGCTACGCCGGCGCAGCCGATGGCCACGTCGGTAACTCCGCGTCGCCAGGCGCGTCCAAAGGTGTCAGAAATGATGACGGCGACGTCGACACCAAATCGGTGGCGAAGGCCATCGCGGATGCGACGAGCAGATCGATCGGAATCTATGGGGAGAAGAGCCGCCCAACCGCGTTCCACATTCGAGAGGTCGATGCCTGCGTTAGCGCAAACAAATCCGTGTTCAGTTTCACTAATGATCAGGTCGCCTCGGCGCCGGAGAATTCGCACCGACTCACGTTCAACGAGAGGCTTGTGACTGAGAGGATTATTGGGGTCGATGGCAACAAGGCGATCCTCGGCCTTCGAAACGATTTTTTGGGTGACAACAACGACGTCACCGTCTGCGAGGTTCGTGTCAGTCGAACCCGCAGCAGCCGCTGCAATCACAGAAGCGAGGTCGTCGCCGACGACGATTTCCCCGATGCCTTCAATGCCGAAGATCTCCATGCGACTCATGAGTTTCCTCCAGCTAGAACTGCATGTGCGAGTGATTCGGAAACACCGGGCTTGCTCATAACGGTTTCGGCGACGATGCAGCGCAATCCAAAACGTTCGACGGCGCTTTTGTGCTGGGAATCCTGGGTATCTATGACAAGCGTGCTGACGAATTCTTTGTAGAGACCAGCGACGCCAAGGACGGACGCATCGTGGCCAAGTTCAGACATCATTCGATCGGCGGGCCCCTTGAGGGCGGCGCCAGCAATGATTGGAGAGACCGCCGTGACTGCGTTACGTCGAGAGATAAGCGCGTCGCGTATTCCGGGAATGGCAAGAACTGGGGCAATGGACACGATCGGATTCGATGGTGCAATAACGATGAGGTCAGCCTCGTTGATTGCGTCGATCACGCCGGTTGCCGGCGAACAAGACTCGGCCCCGTCGAAACGCACCGCCGAGACCGGAACGGAATGGTGTCGTTGAACGAAGTACTCCTGAAAGCTGATTTCGGTGCCGGCGGTGAGACCTTTGAAATCGGTGCTCGATGGATCATCAGCAGCCAATGTGACCATTGTGCGAAGACGGTCGCAGGTAGCAGGAAGCACGTTGAGCTCAAGACCCCAAGCAGCAACGATTTCGGCAGTGACCGTTGTGAGGTCGGCTCCTTCAGAAATTCGTTGGGTTCGGTAAAGGTGAGTGCCTAGATCGCGATCTCCGAGGCCGAACCAGCTAACGCCGCCGTACTGCTCGAGCATCGAACGGGCTTGCCAGGATTCGTTGACGAGTCCCCATCCGGTCTCCGGGTTGATTGCATCGGCCAGCGTGTAGGTGACGGTGTCGAGATCGGGAGAAATATGAAGTCCGTGAAGTTCAAGATCGTCGCCGACATTGACGATTGCTGTGACTTCTGAAGAGTCGATGACCTGCAGCAGCGCTCGCAACATGCGAGCAGCGCCAACGCCGCCGGCGATGACGGTGATCACGGCAGTCAGGCGTTATCGCGCTGTTGGCGAGCGACGTTTTCGAGATCAGCATCAACCATCATGTGGACGAGTTCTGCAAAAGACGTTTTTGCGGTCCAATCGAGAACCTCTCGTGCCCGTGTTGCATCTCCGACGAGGAGTTCAACTTCGGCTGGTCGGAAGAAGCGTTCATCGATGACGACGTGATCTTCCCAATTAAGGCCCACTCGACCAAACGCCAGTTCGCAGAATTCGCGAACGGAGTGCGTTTCATCGGTTGAAACGACGAAGTCGCTTGGTTCGTCCTGTTGGAGCATGCGCCACATGGCATCGACGTAGTCCCCAGCGAATCCCCAGTCACGCTGAGCATCGAGATTGCCGAGGCGAATTTCGGTATCGAGCCCAAGCTTGATTCGAGCGACGCCATTAGCGATCTTGCGGGTTACGAACTCGAGGCCGCGGCGTGGGCTCTCATGATTGAAAAGAATTCCGGAGCTCGCGTGCATTCCGTAACTCTCTCGGTAATTGACAGTGATCCAATGTCCGTAGAGTTTCGCAACGCCATAGGGGCTGCGCGGATAGAACGGCGTCGATTCCTTCTGGGGAACTTCGACAACCTTTCCGAACATCTCAGATGAACTCGCTTGATAGAACCGCACTTCGTGGTCGGCAAGTCGAATGGCGTCAAGGAGTCGAGTGACGCCGAGCGCAGTCGTTTCGCCTGTGAGTACAGGTTGGCTAAATGAGGTCTGCACAAACGATTGTGCAGCCAGGTTGTAGACCTCGTCGGGGCGATGGTTGCGCAGGATGTGGATCATCGAGACCTCGTCGAGGAGATCGCCGGGAACGAGTTCGACATCGTCCTGCAAATGACCGATGCGTTCGAAATTCAGCGTCGAGCTCCGGCGAACCATGCCAATGACGTCGTAACCCTTGTCGAGGAGCAGTTCGGCGAGATAGGAGCCGTCCTGGCCGGTGATTCCAGTGATGAGTGCTCGTTTGGTCATTGTGGGATTCCGCTCGGGGATGGGGGCTTCGCCCGTGGTCAGGAGATTGTACGGCTCTGACGGTCAACCAGAATGGACAGAGCCCGTTCGCAGTCATTTCCCGTTGGCTAACTCACGTTGCTCGTCAAGAATGTCTTGCAGTGTCGAGTCGAGTGAAATCTCGGGGGACCATCCGGTGGCGGCATGCACTCGGCTTGGATCACCGCGCAGGATTGGGGTTTCAACGGGTCGTTGAAGCTCAGGGTCGGCCTCGAGTGACATTGGCACAGTTGCCAGGGCTACGAGTCGGTTCGCAAGTTCACCAATGGTGAGGTCGCGTCCAGAGCAAACGTTGTACGCCTCGCCTGGTTCGCCGTTACGTATGAGAAGTCGATACGCGCGCACGACGTCGCGAACATCAGTGAGGTCTCGTCGGGGGGTGAGATTGCCGACAGGGAGAGCAGTGATGCCGTCGCGTTCATTGAGCGCAATCCGCTCGGCGATTGCAGGGGCAACGAATTTCGTGGTTTGCCCTGGGCCGAGATGATTGAACGCACGGACTCGAATGGTTTCGAGTCCGTGCCCTAACCATGCCTGCAAAGCGAGTTGGTCGGCAGCAACCTTGCTAGCGGCATAGGGGGTCACGGGGCGAAATGGTGTGGATTCATCGATCGGAAGTTCTTCGGGAGTGACACGTCCGTACACGTCGGCGCTGCTAACGGCGAGCACACGAGGCGATCCATTGTCGATGCATGCACGCAGAACGTTGAGCGTACCTTCGCCGTTGACTCGGAATGCATCGAGCGGAAACTCCCACGACGCACCAACATCGCTCCAACCTCCGAGGTGATACACGACGTCGGGTCGAATGTCGGCCACGAGCTCGCTTACTCCGGTGGGGTCGAGGAGATCTGGTCCGTCGGCGCGATCAACGCCGATCACGGTGTCGCCCTCGCTGAGGAGGTGAGCGCAAAGGTGTTGCCCAACAAATCCTGCCGCACCCGTTACAAGAGCCCTCATAAGGTCACCTTAGGCCCGTGCCGCGCACGCAAGTTCGAACAGCGCAACGAGTTCATCAGTGGATCGATCCCACGAGAAGTGCGTGAGCCGTTCATCTCCCGCTGTTACCAACGAGCGGGCAATGGCCTGATCATCGAGGACGGTTTCGATTGCTATCACCAAAGTGTCGACGTCTCCTGGCTCGGCCCACTCGGCTGCAGCGCCGAGAACTTCAGGAAGGGACCCAGTTCGGGTGGCGATCACCGGCACGCCAGCGGCCATTGCTTCGAGTGGCGGAATGCCAAATCCCTCAAGCAACGATGGATAAACGAATGCTTGCGTGCCAGCAAGGAGATCGTCGCGGTCAGCGTCGGTGAGCCAACCCGTTCTGCGAATTCGAGAGCGATACGGCGATGCACCAATGACATCGCTGACAGCATCGACGCCCCAGCCATCGGGGCCAGCGACGACGAGGTGCAGGTTTGGTCGTCGAGGTGCGATCACGTTGAAGGCGCGAACGAGTGACGGGATGTCTTTGCGTGGTTCGATGGTTCCGAGCGAGAGCAAGTACTCATCGACGCCAGCAAAAAGACGACCTCGCGCGGCTCGTTCACTTCTGGTTGCCGAACTGAGTCGTTCCGGGCCTCCAAGGTGAATCGCTCGAACGCGATGAGGATCGACCTGAAGCGTCTCGACCACGTCGTCGGCGACTGCTTGAGACGGGGTATTGATCCATGCTCCATCGAGAATTTCTCGACGCAAGAGAGACGGCATTTGTTGGACATCTCGTGTGCACATTTCGGGGAAGTGCACTGCGGTGAGGTCGTGGACCATCACGACACGCGCAGCATTCTTTGTTGGGGGCACGACGTAATTTGGGCCCCAAACGAGATCGATGTCGCCGGTCCACCACTCAATCGGAGGCCATGGACCCCGACGCCACAGTGCACGGAGTGGGCGAGCGACCATGGGGCGTCGGTGTGCTTCGACACCTTCTGGGAGTTCGTCCAGCATCGGCCCGGCGCCCCGACGCGAAACAGCGAACGCGGAAACCTCAAAGTTGGGCCGAGCGAGTCGGTGGAGATAGGTGCGAGTGACGCCGCCAATTCCGGTTCGGTGGCCGATCAGCGAGGTCGCGTCGACGGCGATGCGCACGTTAGCGGGGTCCAAATTTTGCGAAGAGGGTGGAGACGGTGTTGACGGCATCGGTCATTCGTTTTTCGCAGTCAGCAGGGGAGGGGAACGAAGCGCCCGTTGAGCGTTCCCACTCTCGTCGCTGAATCTGAAATCGTTGGAACCCAAGTATTCCAAGCCCTATGCCGACGCTCAGCGCCTCGTGGGCGGCTCGTCGAAGCGGGTCTACTCGTTCATTTTCCACAACGGTAAGCGTAGACGGGGGTCAGCGGGATCAGACAGTGGGAGGACTACCCTCGGAGACCGTCGTGACTGTTTCTGAACCCCCCTCCGCCCCCGATCATGGGCCGGGCCCGACTCCGCACCCTCCCGATGTGGGTTCGGCCGGTCCGACAGCCGATGACGGGTCCGAATCGATTTTCGACGAGTTATTCGCGGCCCTAAGTGCCCGCTCGGCTGCCGAGCGTGAAATCAACACACCGGCGGCATCGTACGAGGCACTTTTCGAGGCCGATGAAACCGAAGGACCAGCGCCTGCCGTAGTTGCAGTCCTCGTCGCCCATGATCCTGGCGAATGGTTTGAGGAAACGCTGGCCAGCCTCCGGGCGCAGGACTACACCGCACTTTCCGTTCTTGTAGTCGATGCAGCGAGCGCCGACGGTAGCGCCCTTCGTGATCGAGTCGGCGCCGTACTGCCCGATGCCCACCTTCGCCGGCTCGAGAAAAACGACGGTTTCGCCACGACCGCGAATGAAGCCCTCCAATCGGTGCAGGGCGCTGCGTTCTACCTGTTCTGTCACGACGACATCAGACTCGAGCCTGATGCAGTTCGACTTCTCGTCGAAGAAGCATTTCGTTCGAACGCAGGAATCGTGGGACCGAAACTCGTCGATTGGAATGACTCTCGACGCCTGTTGTCGGTGGGCATGGGCGCTGACCGATTTGGTCATTCCGCTCCGTATGTCGAACGTGGTGATCTTGATCAAGAGCAGCACGATGCCGTGCGAGACGTTTTTTTCATCCCGGGTGCGGTCACGTTGGTTCGTGCCGACCTCTTCGAGGCGCTGGGTGGCTATGACGCTGCGATCACCTTCCATGGCGAGGACCTCGAACTTTGTTGGAGAGCTCATGTCGCTGGGGCCCGAGTCATTGTTGCTCCCGCAGCTCGCGTTGCTCACTTAGAAGCTCTCGGAATTCGTCGTCCAGCCGATGATCGACGTCGACTGCAAGCTCGCCATCGATTGCGGGCCATGCGCAACTCAGATTCGTTCGGCACTCGATTGCGAGCGACGCCTGAAGCGTTCGCTCTTTCACTCATGGAGATTCTGCAAGCAGTTGTGCTTGGCCATTTCCGTCGAGTCAGAGATATGTGGTCCGCATGGACATGGAATTGGCGCAATTCCTCAAGCGCACGCGATCGCCGAACGTCACTAGCGGCAATTCGTCGCGTTCCCGATAGCGAAGTCCATGCGTTCCAATCTCGCGGTAGCGCTCGACTGACAGGCTTCATGCGTCATCGAATAGCGCGCTCCGAGGCTGCAGCTGGTGGTCGAGAACTGATGTCGAACTTGCGCGATGCTCGCTCGGCAACTCCATTTGTCGTATGGGCATTGATGCTTGTGTTTTTGGTTGCAGGCGGCCGCGAACTGATTCTTCATGGCGTTCCCGCGGTTGGCGATTTCGTGCGGTTGCTTTCGCCTAGCCAGATGCTTGAGCGTTGGACCAGCGGTTACCAATCTGTAGGACTTGGCTCAAGCGCTCCAGCCCCGACGGGCTTCGGGATACTTGGTGCGCTCGGCTATCTCGTGCTGGGAGCTGTCGGACTCTTGCGCGGCGTTCTCATTCTCGGCCTCTGGCCCTTAGGCGTCCTCGGGATGTGGAGGCTCACCCGGCCGGTGACATCGCAACGAGCGCGGCTTCTTAGCGCGGTCGTGTATCTCATCGTTCCTGTTGCCGCGAATGCTATGGCGCAGGGGCAGTGGGGGACTCTGGCTCTCTATGCATTGCTTCCGTGGGTTATCGCTCAACTCGCTGCAGCCAGCGAACTTGCTCCTTTCGGTCGCAAAGGAGATGAACCAGGGCCGGGAGTTCGCCATCGACCGCTCGGGCATCGTCTTGTTCTCGTAGGTTTCATCGTCGCGCTGGGCGCAATCATTGATCCGGCCATCATTGTTGTTGTCTCCGGCGCTGCGCTTGTGTTTGCTCTTGGTGGCTGGGTCGCTGGCCAGTTTGTCGGAAGCGGTCGAATCATCTTCGTGGGCATCGGCGGTTCTGTCTTCGCACTCGTTCTGCATCTGCCTTGGAGTCTTGGCTTCCTGAACGGATGGGATGCCATCGTTGGGGTGTCATCGAACGGTGGATTTTCTCTGCGACTCGGCGATGTCTTGCGTTTTGGGACCGGACCATTCGGAACGGGAATCGTCGGTTGGTTTCTGCTTATTACTGCGCTGTTGCCATTGTTCATCGGTCGCCGTTGGCGACTTACGTGGGCAGTTCGCGGATGGGTGCTTGCGATCACTGGATTCGGACTCGCGTGGGCCTTCGGCCAAGGCTGGTTGACCTCGGTTCTGCCCGGCCCATCCATGCTTCTCGTTCCGGCAGCGCTCGGTGTTGCCCTCGCCGCTGGTCTCGGGATGGCTGCATTCGAGATTGACCTTCCCGACTATCACTTTGGATGGCGACAGATCGTTTCACTCTTCGCTGCACTGGCGTTTATTGGTGCGCTCGGACCCGCATTGCTTTCATCGTTCTCCGGACGTTGGGATCTACCGCGCGGCGATTTCAATCGCTCTCTTTCTTTCCTTGGCGACGGAACTACCGATGGCGCGTATCGGGTTCTTTGGCTCGGAGATGCATCAGCACTTCCGCTCCAAGGCTGGAATCTCGATGCTCCCGCAGTCGACAACCTCGGACCGAACAGAACACTTGCGTTTGCATCAACGGTCGCAGGAACGCCGTCTATTGCTGAGCAATGGCCTGGCTCGGATTCGGGGGCAACAAGCAATCTTGCGCGTGCTTTGCAAACGGCATCGAATGGAGGAACTGCTCGCCTTGGCGCTCTGCTGTCTCCAATGGCTGTTCGTTACGTGGTCGTTACCGTTGCGCCTGCACCCGATCCGTATGCGCGTTCACGTGCGTCTGTTCCCGCCGACTTACTTTCAGTGCTCGACGCGCAACTTGACCTTGCATCAATCACGGTAAACCCGGGGGTTCGTGTCTATCGAAACTCAGCATGGGCGCCCGGAGTAGCGCTTCTGCCGAGTGGTTCGCAGCTCCCCAACGGGGGATCATCGCTGGCTGATCGAACCGATCCTGCACTGCAAAAATCGACGGCGGTCCTGACCGACTCCGCCCCCTTCGCCGAAGCAAAGGGTGATCTTCCCGGAGCGGGCGAGGTCTATGTCGCTTCAGCCGGAGATAACTGGTCGCTCAAGGTAAATGGGAAGTCACTCACGCGCTCGTCGGCATTCGGATGGTCGAACTCATTCGCTGCCGACAGTGGGGGAGCTGCCACGCTCTCTTTCCAGACGCCTGCAACTCGCTGGCTACTTCTTGGCGGACAAGCACTTCTTTGGATTCTCGTTGTTGTGTATTTGTTGCGAGTGCGAGTTCGAGAAGATGAACGCACAGATCTGCTCATGGTGGCAGACGTTCAGATCGATGAGATCAGTTCCGAGGAAGCCAATCCAGAAGGCGGCCGAATCGAAGGTCCCGATGCACTCGACCGAATTCTCATCGACACCGGAATCATCGAGGCTGTCGAGGTTGTACCTGTTGAGGCATCTTCGAACACTGAGGAAGCGGCAGCAACTGAAGTGCCGGAGACATCTGAAACCGCAGACGCCGATGAAGAAGTTGTACGTCAACGTCGCGGAATCCGGAGGCGATCGAAGTGAAGCGCGCCTGGCGACTGCCGATTTTGTTACTTATCGCTGCACTTTCGGTTACCGCGATTGCCGCGCAAAACCGAACCGGCGTCGGAAATCATCCCAATGTGCGTCTCAACGAGATGGTTCCAACTGCAGCGGCTGGCGATGCTCTCAGTTCCACTTGGTACTGCGCAGCGGGAACCGCCACCGGCGTCGTTGCGGGCGACACCGCTGGTTTCGCGGAACAAACTCTTACGATCTCAAACGCGTCATCGAATGACGCGAGCGGATCTGTAACTGCCTACACCGAAAGCGGAGTTACAGCGGTCAAGTCTGTGGCCATCGGAGCTCACGGTCAGACGACTCTCCGGGTCAGTGAGATCCTGAAAGCAGCCTGGGCGTCTGCGCTTGTTGAAGTTTCTGGCGGAGGAATCACGGTCACCCATGAACTTCGTGGGCCTGCCGGTCGATCGATCAGTGCATGTGCGTCGAGTCCAGGTGACAACTGGTACTTCCCCTCGGGCACGACTCGAGCCGGAAGCCGTAATTTACTCTCGCTGTTCAACCCATTCCCGGGTGAAGCCACCGTTGACATCTCGTTCGATACGGAAGACGGAGCACGAACGCCACAGCAACTTCAGGGAATGGTTGTTCCAGGTGGGCGTGTCGTCAAAGTTGATGTCGGCGCAATTGTCACGCTTCGAGAACGAGTTTCGACAACCGTCCACGCTCGTATCGGTCGCGTGATCGCCGAACAGATTCAAACCGGTGACGGTCGCACAAACACCGAGCAAGGCCTCACCGCAGTTCTCGGAGCAACAGCAGTAGCGCCGATTTGGACATTCCCAGTTGCGACTGCCGCATCGACAAGCGCACGAGAGATCGTGTCCGTGATGAATATGGGCGACGCCGATACCGAAGTACAGGTTGAAATTCAACTCGATGATCCGGCTACGAACGGCAGCGTCGAGCCGTTTGTCGTTCAAGTGGCTTCGCACCGTTCGGCGCAAATAGATCTTGCGATCGACCCTCGGATTCCGAAATCCGTCGGTCGTTGGCTGATCGTTCGGTCGGGGAGTGGAGTGCCCATTGTTGCCGAGCGATCTATCGGAGCGACACGCGGCGCGTCTGTCGGAGGGTTTGCCTTCTCGATGGGTGTCCCCATTGCTGCGACTTCGTGGCTCGGCACAGTTTCCTCGGCGACGGATGTTTCGACGACGCTGATTGCTGTGGCCAATCCTTCTGGTTCGCAAACCGCAACAGTGACGATTTCTTTGCATTCGAAAGGTTCAGTGACCGCAATAGTGGCTGCGAAGTCGGTTCGCATTGCTCCGGGCCAACGACTGGTACTTAGCCTGACATCGGCGATAGTTGGAAAGACAGATGCTTCGGTTGAGGTGGAATCGGATCGCCCCGTCGTTGTCGGGCAGTGGATGACGGTCACGACTCCGTTCGAGATCCAGACAATTTCCGACTTTCCAGTTATCGGAACCGAGTCATTGTTAGCCAACGTCTTTACGCCTGACCAAGCGGTAGCTGCAGTTACCGCAGTTCGCTCGGATGACACGGTCGTCCCCGAAACGACCACCACGACGGCCGCAGTCACGACCACCACGATCGCTGGTGCAACAACAACAACGATTGCTGGCGCTGCTACGACAACCACACTTCGCTGACGATGGAACGGTTCCTCGTCGCCCTAGTGCTCGTTGGTATCGCTGTCAGTGTTGCTGTTGTCTTGCAACGGAGAAAGCCTGCGCCTCCCGCCGATTCCGATTGGAACATCCCGGTCCAACTCGATCGGCACGACTTCCTGCGTCCCGAGGCGCCATGGCTGGTGGTGGTGTTCACATCTTCAACTTGTGATGCCTGTTCGGGCGTCTGGTCAAAGGCAGTCCATCTCGACGCTGGCCCTGACGGACCGGTTTGCGTTCAGGAACTTGAGGCTGTTGCCGATGCGGAACTACATCGTCGTTACGGGATTGATGCAGTGCCACTTGTGCTTATTGCCGACGCAGAAGGTGTCGTGCAACGTCATTTTCTTGGGCCAGTGACGGCAACAGATTTATGGGCCGCAGTGGCCGAGTTGCGAGATCCGGGTTCTACGCCGGGACCGTGCGAAACCCACGACTGAGTTAGTTCTCGGCCTCTACTTCGGCCTCAGCGGCGAGATCAGCCGGAGGAGAGTCCTCGATGCCCTTCGGTGACGTAGGTACGGAGGTTCCGTTATGCGGATTGGCTGCAGTTGATCCGGCTCGAGCCAATTCGAGAAGCCGTGACACCTCGGTGCCGTCGATGGTTTCGTGTTCGAGGAGTGCACGTGCAACGAGGTCGAGTCCATTGCGATTTTCGGTCAGGACCGTGCGGCAACTTTCCTGGGCTTGCCGCAAGATGCGTTCGACTTCTTCGTCGATCACACGAGCGGTGTCATCGGAGTAGTCACGCGTATGCATGAGGTCTTCGCCGAGGAAAACTTGACCCTGAGAGCCCCAGGCCATGGGGCCAACCCGAGTACTCATGCCCCATTCTCGGACCATCTTGCGGGCGAGTTCGGTTGCCCCGACGAGATCGTTATTGGCGCCGGTGGAGACGACATCGAACACGAGTTGTTCTGCCATACGACCGCCCATACGCACGATCAACATGTCCTGGATGTAGTCCTGTCGGTAAATGTGGCGTTCTTCGATCGGTAACTGCATCGTGACGCCGAGGGCCATACCTGAGGGAATGATGGTCACTTTGTGGAGAGGATCGGCCGTGGGTAAGACGGCGGCACAAACGGCATGGCCAGCCTCGTGATACGCGATGGCCTCTTTCTCGAGATCAGAAAGCGCCATGGAATCGCGACGCTGGCCCATGAGGATTCTGTCGCGTGCTTCTTCGAAGTTACGCCGATGAATTTCGGTGGCACCTTCGCGTACCGCAAAGAGCGCTGCCTCATTCACAAGGTTGGCGAGATCGGCGCCGCTCATCCCGGGTGTGCCCCGAGCAACGAGATCGAGATCGACGTCGGCGTCGACGCGCTTGTGGCGGATATGTACATCGAGAATCTGTCGGCGATCTTCGAGTTCCGGCAAGGGGACAACAACTTGACGGTCGAATCGGCCTGGTCGAAGTAGCGCGGGATCAAGAATGTCAGGACGGTTTGTTGCCGCAATCATGACAATCCCGGTTGTGACTTCGAATCCGTCCATCTCGGACAGCATTTGGTTAAGCGTTTGTTCGCGTTCGTCATGACCGCCGCCTAAGCCGGCACCGCGCTTACGCCCAATCGAATCGATTTCGTCGACGAAGATGATGGCTCGGCCCATCTTTCGGGCGCTATTGAACAAATCGCGAACGCGGCTCGCGCCTACGCCAACGAACATCTCCATGAAATCAGAACCAGTGACAGACAGAAACGGCACTCCTGCCTCGCCGGCTACTGCGCGAGCAATGAGGGTCTTGCCTGTTCCCGGAGGCCCAACGAGCAGGATTCCCTTTGGAATACGCGCTCCGATCTCAGCGAATCGTTCGGGGTGTTTGAGGAAATCGATGACTTCGGTGACGTCCTGCTTGACGCCTTCGTAACCAGCGACATCAGCAAATGTGGTTGCGGGCCGTTCGGAGGAGTAGGTCTTGGCCTTGCTCTTCCCGATTGACATGATTCCGCCCATTTGGCCTGAAGCACGGCGTTGCATCCAGACAAAGAATCCGATGAGCAGAGCTACGGGAAGAAGCAATGGGATGAGAGTGCTCCAGATGCTGCTTGTTGGCGATGAGTACTCGACGCCCTTTTGCGTAAAGAGTGCTTGGTCGGCGTCGGTGGGTTTGATTGGCCCAGTGGTGGAGAACTGCGATCCATCGTTGAGCGTTCCGGAGATGTGTCCGTTTGCGTTGTCGAAGGTTGCCTTCTTGACCGCGTTACCTGTGAGGTCGTCAATGAACTGACCGTAGGAAATCTGACTGCTCTGTGTTGACGAGGCAAGGAACTGCAGGCCGATAGCTCCAGCGATGACCGCAAGCAACACGAAGATCGTCCAGCGTGGCCATCCGTGGTCACCCCCGAATCGGTTGCCTTTTCCGTTTTCGCCAGGACCGGACGCGGGAGGGGGAGTTTCGGAACTCATGGCTCGCAGCCTAGAGGCCGGTTAGGGAAATCCCGATCGCGCCCGGGGGTCGCCGATTTACGGGGCGGTGAGGTGGCCAGCAAGCGATGCGGGCCCACGACGGCGATCTACGAGTGTCCAGCCGTTGGGTACCGTCATCGAATCTGCATGCCGACGACAGACGTCGTAGTTCGCTGGGTGCGCCTCGTCGGCGAGGACGTCGAGGAACACGGTTTGATCGCCGTAGTTGTATTCAAATGTGGCCGTTGCCGGAGAGCCGCACCCCGGTCGAGCGCACGAACGTGACATATCCGAACGCTATCTCCGGGCACCGTTCAACTCGTGGACCTCAGGCCGGTAGCCTCGCCGCCGTGGCTAAGCCTCGGAACAGCGCAGACAATTCTTCGGAACCGAAACGGCCAGCACCGTCATCGCGCACGAATGGACCAACAGGAGGGGCGCGAACCCCCAAGGGCAAACTTCCTGTTGCCGCCGAATCTCCAAAACGATCGCGACGATTTCTCGGTGGTGGCTCGCCGGCGGTCAAGGGTCCTGATTCGACGAGGAATTCGAACGATGGTCCTGAAGATGTAGCCGCTGCCGCGCTCAAAAAATCAAAGTATGCCTATGGGGCCGGCGCACTCGTACTTATCTTTCTTGGGGCGCAGCTCGTTTCTTCGTTGGTGTACGCGCTCGTGCAGTCACGCACCACCTATGACTTCACTACTCCTGCTGGTGTCGGTGCAGCAGTCGGTCAGGCCAGCAGTCAGTTCGCTGCGGGGCAAATGTTCTCGATTGCTCTACCGCCTCCGCTCTGGCTAACGGCACTTATGCAGATCCCGCTGTGGCTTGCTCTCGGTGGCGCTCCGATTTGGTTTGCGATCAAGAAGGGCAAGGGCGTTGTTGCTGACCTTGGTCTTCAGATGCAGCTCATCGACGCGCCGATCGGTTTGGCGATTGGCGTGGCATGCCAATTGCTCCTTGTTCCGCTGGTCTACCTGGCGTTACGACCGATCTTGGGTGTCAAAGATGTCTCGGCAGCGGCTCGTGAACTCACCGATCGAGCAACAGATCCGCTGTCAATCGTTCTCGTGTTTCTTATTGTTGGAATTGGGGCTCCAATCGCTGAGGAGATTTATTTCCGCGGCATGGCGCAGCGCATCTTCGGACGTCGCCTCGGCAAGTGGGCTGCGATCTTCGCTGCGGCAGCGTTCTTTGCCGCTACCCACCTGCAGCCACTGCAGTTCCCGGCCCTGTTGTTATTCGGGGTGGTACTCGGATTTATGGCTTGGCGCAGTGGCCGCATTGGGCCTTCGATCTGGGCGCATGTTGGTTTCAACGTGATTGCCGCAACTGGTCTTCTCTTTCATATCGGTCCATCGTGAGCCCGGTGACCGTCGAATCATTCGTTCGGATGACACCATGGTCTGGTCATGACTGAGGACGATCTCTTTAAAAAGCCGGTTCAACCGTTGGCTGAAGTGGATCGCGACGATCCGATCGTTGCTGGCCTCGGTCGAGCCATCGATCCTCCGAATCGTTCAATGCAGGCGTTGCAGGCACTTGGCCGTGCGTTTCGATCATTAGGTCGCTGGGGGCCTGAGAGCTGGATCACGCTGGCGATCGTCGCGGCCTGCGTGTTGTTCACCTTCACACAATTGAGTCCGAGCGATGTCTTCTCGTCGTCGACGCCGGCTGGCGGCGATATGGGCGCACATGTGTGGGGTCCTGCCTACATGCGCGACCACCTCCTGCCGTCGTTTCGACTCACTGGATGGACGCCGGATTGGTACGCAGGCTTTCCGGCGTACCAGTTCTACATGGTGCTTCCATCGCTCGCGATCGCACTTTTAAGTTTCTTCATCCCTTACGGAATCGCGTTCAAGCTCATCGCTATTAGCGGTGTCTTGACGTTGCCGATTGCGTGCTGGGCCTTTGCTCGGCTTACGCGACTCCCGTTTCCCGCGCCGCCGTTGTTCGCTGTTGCCGCAACGGCCTTCCTATTTGATCGATCGTTTTCGATTTACGGCGGAAATATTGCGTCAACTCTTGCGGGTGAATTCGCGTTCTCAATTTCTCTGAGTTTCGCGGTGCTTTTTCTCGGCCTTGTTGGGCGAGGACTTGAGACGGGTCGTCAGCGAGTTATCGCCCCCATCGTCCTTGCTCTCACTGGCCTGTGTCACCTGATCCCCTTCTTGTTCGCTATTGGCGGGGCAATCGTCTGGCTACTCATTTCACTTGCTCGTAAGCCAGGGTTCGTTAAGCGAGTGTGGTGGCTCGCTTGCACCGGTGTCGTGGGCACTGCTCTTGTGGCGTGGTGGCTGGTGCCGTTCTATTTGCAGTCCGGATACATGAACGACATGGGGTGGGAGAAGAAGACCAACTACGTCGACCTTCTTTTCCAGCGCAAAATTCTTGATCCGCAATTAGTCAACTCTCCGCCAATCCAATGGGTGCTGGTCTTGGCGTTGCTAGGTGTCGTGATGTCGCTGGCTTGGAAGCGTCGCGGCGGATTGTTCCTCGCCCTACTCGGCTCGCTCACCGCTGTTGCTGTTGTTGTCTTGCCGCAGGGAAAGTTATGGAACGCGCGGTTGTTGCCGTTCTGGTTCCTGATTCTGTATCTCCTGGCCGCTCTGGGTGTTGCTGAACTTGGTCGAACGATCGCGGCTCTCACTTCGCGTGATCCCGACACTCCGAGGCGGTCGGTCACTATCGCAACAGCGCTAATTGCCGCCTTCTTGGGAATCACTGTTCTCGCTATGCCGCTGCGGGCCATGCCCGACACAATCGCGTTGGGTCCCGTAAAGGTTGACCTCGGGGGAGTGCGGGCCGATGGTCGCTACCACTGGATGTTCTTGTCGACGAAAGAGTCGAGTTTTGTTCCTTCATGGGCTCGCTGGAACTTCACTGGTTACGAAGGAAAACCCGCCTATCCCGAGTATCACGACATCGTTCAGACGATGGACGGCCTTGGTCAAAGCAACGGTTGCGGCCGCGCAATGTGGGAGCACGAGGAACAGCACGACCGTTATGGCACTCCCATGGCCCTTATGTTGTTGCCATTCTGGACAGATGGCTGCATCGGTTCGATGGAAGGTCTGTATTTCGAAGCTTCGGCAACAACGCCGTTTCACTTTCTGAATCAGGACGAGTTGTCGTTTGGGGCGTCGAATCCTCAACGCGACCTTCCGTACGTGCCCGGTCCGCCAGACCAGACGCAATTCAATCTTGGCGTCGAGCATCTTCAGATGCTTGGCGTGAAGTACTACATGGCCATTACCGAGCAAATGATTTCCTACGGTCAAAAGAACACATCGTTGAAGCAGGTCGCGGTTTCTGGTCCGTGGGTTGTGTTCGAAGTTGCGGATTCACCGTTGATCGAGCCGTTCGACAACAATCCGGCGGTCCTTACGGGAGTTGCTCCGAAGAAGTGGCTTGGAGCGGTCACGCCTTGGTATCTCGATACGACTGCGTGGAATGTGTGGCCGGCGTCGGGTGGTCCCGATTCTTGGCAACGAATCGTTCAGGGCGAAACACCAACCGCAACGCCGACAACTCCTGTTGCGGTCACAAATGTTGCGACGGGCATCGACACAATCTCTTTCGATGTCACCCGACCGGGTACACCGGTGCTGGTGAAGGTTTCCTACTTCCCTAATTGGGAGGTATCGGGTGCTCAGGGTCCTTGGCGTGTCGGACCAAATCTGATGGTGGTCATGCCCACCTCTAACCATGTGTCGATGCACTTCGGTATGACAACTGTCGATTGGTCAGGTTGGATCATCACGATTCTTGGATTGGTTGGCCTCGTGCTGTTGTGGCGGGCCGGTCCGATTGCGATGCCTGATGCCATGCCATGGGGACGGCCGCGTCCGGAAGCAACTGATGAGTCCGACGCAGACCAAGGTGAACAACTCGAGACTCCGATTCTCGCGTTAGGAGACGCTCTTAACGCGAGTGAACCGCAATCGTCGGAACCTCAATGGGAGTGAACTCTCGACGCGTCGAAATTATTGCTGCGGTGCTTGTCGGTGGAGCTGTCGCGACCATCGTGGGTTCTCGTTGGCAGCGGGGTCTTTCTTCGGTTCGCTCTGACCTTGGTCGGAGGCGAGGACTTCCCGCTGCTCCAGGAACCGTTCGACTGAGTGTCGTCGTTCCCGCGTTTAATGAAGAAGTAGCCATTGCGTCAACGATTTCATTGTTGCGAGAGGGCTTGGCTTCGTTCGTTCCGAGTTCAGATCTCGAAATCGTTGTTGTTGACGATGGATCGTTTGATGGGACAGCAGCGGCGGCTCGATCGGCTGGTGCCGATGCTGTAGTGCGTCACGACGTCAATTTGGGAAAGGGTGCCGCGGTGCGTAGCGGGGTGCTCGTTGCCAATGGTCGGTCAATCGTTTTCACCGATGCAGACCTTTCGTATTCGCCGGATCAGATTCCTGTGTTAGTTGACTTGCTTGAAGAAGGTTGGGATGTAGTCGTCGGTAGCCGCCGCCATACCGACACCACGACATTGGTTAAGGCGCGTCGTTTGCGCGAAGTCGGTGGCCGACTCATCAACCTTCTCACTCGGGCGGTTTTATTGGGACGCTATCGAGACACGCAATGTGGACTAAAGGGTTTCCGGTCCGACGTAGCACGACTTATTTTTTCTCACACAATGGTGAATGGCTTTGCGTTTGATGTAGAGGTCTTCCACTTGGTCGAGCGCTATCACCTGTCGCTCACCGAAATTCCGGTGACGATCGAAAACTCTTCGCGATCATCGGTTCGGGTCGCCCGTGATGGGCTTCGCCTTCTACGTGATCTCCTGCGTGTTCGACGATGGTCGGTCGAGGGTCGCTACGACCTCACCGCAGATGACCTTCTCGTCACTGGGGCTGTGAAGGACGTCACCACACCCGAAATGGTCGACCCTCTCAACTAGGGTCGCACCCCATGGCCCCCCACGATTCAGCCGCCATGAATGCCATTTTCAAGGCGTACGACATTCGCGGCACTGTTCCCGATCAACTCGATGCTGCTCTTATGGAACGCATTGGCGCTGCGTTTGCTCGTTTCGCAGTGGATACGGCGGGTGCGAGCTCAATCCTGATTGCGCATGACATGCGCCCATCGGGGCCTGAGTTTGCTGAAGCCTTTGCCCGAGGAGCGACAGGTCAAGGTGTTGATGTCGTTCATCTTGGTCTGGCTTCGACTGATCTTCTGTTTTTCGCCGCCGGTCGTTTCGATATGCCGGGAGCAATGCTCACCGCTTCCCATAATCCTGCGCAGTACAACGGTGTGAAGTTGTGTCTTGCTGGGGCAAAGCCCATCGGGGCTGAGACGGGGCTTTTTGATATTCGTGACATGACTGTTGATGGGCTCGACCCCGTAGAAAAACATGGGAGCGTTTCCTCTCGTGACGACGCACTGAGCATCTTCGTCACTCACGTCCACTCTTTTATCGATGCAAACGTCTTGCGACCACTGCGTGTCGTTGCCGATACTGCAAACGGTATGGGTGGACTTACCGCTCCGGCCGTGTTTGCCGATCTTCCCTTCACGCTCGACGTGCTTTACGGTGAACTCGACGGAACGTTCCCGAATCATCCCGCTGATCCGATTCAGCCCGAGAACCTGCGAGACCTTCAAGCACGAGTTCTCTCAACCGGTGCCGATGTGGGCTTGGCCTTCGACGGCGATGCTGATCGTGTCTTCTTGGTCGACGATGCCGGAGAATTGGTTTCTGGCTCTCTCACCACGGCGATCGTTGCCGACTCGATGCTCACGAAGCATCCAGGCGAAATTGTTCTTCACAACCTGATCTGTTCGAAAGCAGTCCCTGAGGTAATTATCGAACGTGGGGGTACTCCGGTGCGCACGCGTGTTGGCCATTCGTACATCAAGCAGGTCATGGCCGAGACGGGTGCGTGTTTCGGTGGCGAACACTCTGGCCACTACTACTTCCGCGATAACTACCGGGCTGACTCAGGCATTATTGCTGCGATGGCAGTGCTTGAAGTTATGTGCGCTTCGGGACAGAAGCTTTCTGAGCTTCGCAAACCATTCGAGCGCTACTCCGCTTCGGGCGAACTCAATACTGAAGTACCTGACCCACTTGCAGTCATCGAATTTGTCGCCGAGCGATTCGCGTCTGCTGAACAAGATCGTCTCGATGGTTTGACCATCGACCTCACGATTGGAGCCGCCGCAGATCCTGAGGATCCATGGTGGTTCAATCTGCGTCCCTCGAATACCGAACCACTTCTTCGTCTCAACCTTGAGGCGTCAGACGAGGCAGCCTGTGCTCGCCACGTTGCCGAGATCCGTGCCCTTATCGCTGAAGCGGCCGGCTAAATAAACCAAGGAGCTCCAATGTCACTTGATCCTCAACTCCTCGAAATCCTGGCCTGTCCTCAAGACAAGGGCCCATTGCTGTATTTCGCCGACGACAACCTTCTCTACAACCCTCGTCTTCAGCGCGGGTATGAAGTGCGAAATGACATTCCAATCATGCTCATCGACGAAGCGCGCGTTGTTGAGAACGCTGAACATGAGCAATTGATGGCGAAAGCATCAGCAAACTCTGTCAAGCCAACCTTTGAGGTCTGAGGAGTGATCCTCGACACCTTCGGGATGTTCGACGCAGCTGCTGCATTTCCCGAACAACTTGCGCGGGCGCTCGATGTCTCGCGACTCGCCCTGGAAAAGGTTGAGCTTCCCGCGCACGACGACATCGCAAACATCGTCTTGTTGGGTGCCGGAGCCGCTGGGCAGGCCGGCGCAATTGTGCTCGAAGCCGTTGGCCCAACGATTCCTGTGCCGATTGTCGTGCATCGCGGATACGGTGTCCCGAATTTTGTCGATTCATCGACGCTTGTGATTGCCGTTTCGTTCGATGGTGACACGGCAGAAACTTGTGAAGCAGCTCAGGACGCCCTTGCCGATGGGGCCATCGTTGTTTGCGTCAGCGGGGGAGGGGCCCTTCAATCTTGGGCCGCGGCGAACGACCTGCTTCATCTGCCGGTCATGCCGGATGCACCCGTTGAACGCGCCGCGCTTGGTTCCCTCACGGTTCCGGTAGTGGCACTGCTCGGCCGACTTGGTATGTATCCGGGAGCCGAAACGTGGGTTGAGCTGGCAATTGCCCAGAGCATCGTGCGCCGAAATGAACTCATTGCTGAAGACAATGTCGCCCGCCGCTTAGCGCGACGGTTGGGTCGTGTATTCCCGATTATCTATGGCGGTAACGGCCCAGGCGGAGTTGCTGCTGATTGTTGGAAGTCGCAATTCAACCTGAACGCGAAAGTTGCTGCATTTTCGAATCAGGTTCCTGAACTCACCCACGATGAGATCGCTGGCTGGGGCCAAGACGGCGACGTCACTCGTCAGGTATTTCAAGTCTTCATGCTTCGCCATGATTTTGAACACCCACACGTAGCCAGTCGCCTCAGTGTGGTCGAGGAAGTACTTGTCGAAGTCGTTGGCGCAGTGCATGTCGTGCAAGCTGCAGGCGAGGGTCTCCTGGCACAGATCTTTGATCTTGAATTGCTCGGTCACTTCGTTTCCCTTCATGCCGCCGTTGAACAGGGCGTCGACCCGGGCCCGGCTCCCATCGTTGGCGAGATCGCTTCACGCGTCGGAGACGCTTGAAGCGTCTAGACTTTCGTCAGGCTGAACGCAGGGTCAGAGGGCCACAGCCTCACAACCGGTTGTCATTGTGCTGGTCTCCTTTCGGAGTCTCGGCTTCGGCGACCGACATTTCCCTCTTGAATGACCGCTTAACCGGATACTCCGACCGCACAGAAAGTGCTGCATATGACCCTGACCGTTGACCGTTCTGATTCCGGCCTTGACTACAAAGTTGCCGATCTCACCCTCGCTGGCTTTGGCCGCAAGGAGATCCAACTCGCTGAGCATGAAATGCCTGGCCTGATGTCCCTGCGTGCTGAGTTTGCCGATAGTCAGCCACTTGCTGGCGCGCGTATTGCGGGTTCGTTGCACATGACAATCCAGACCGCAGTACTTATCGAAACGCTCACCTGCCTCGGCGCCGATGTTCGCTGGGTCAGTTGCAACATTTTCTCGACCCAAGACCACGCTGCGGCTGCGACCGTTGTTGGCCCGAACGGAACGCTCGAACGCCCGACCGGGGTTCCGGTTTTCGCCTGGAAGGGTGAAACCCTCGAGGAGTACTGGTGGTGCACCGAGCAGATTCTTCGTTGGCCCGATGGTGGCGGCCCAAACATGATTCTCGACGATGGTGGCGACGCCACACTTCTCGTGCACAAGGGTGTGGAATACGAGCGCACGGGGATTGTCCCCGACACCACCGAAGAAGATTCCGAAGAGTGGGCGATTGTTCTCGACGTTTTGCGCCGCACTGTGGCCAATGAGCCCGAGCTTTGGCACGGCGTTGCCGCAAACATCAAGGGTGTTACGGAAGAAACCACCACTGGTGTGCATCGTCTCTACCAAATGCATGAAGCAGGGCAACTGCTGTTCCCAGCTATCAATGTGAACGACTCGGTCACAAAATCGAAGTTCGACAACCTTTATGGATGTCGTCACAGTCTGATCGACGGCCTTAACCGAGCGACCGACGTCATGATCGGCGGCAAGGTTGCTCTCGTTTGTGGCTATGGCGATGTAGGTAAGGGCTGCGCGGCATCACTTCGCGGTCAAGGCGCTCGCGTCATCATCACCGAAATCGACCCGATCTGTGCGTTGCAAGCAGCGATGGAGGGATACCAGGTCGCGCGCCTCGAAGATGTGCTCGACACGGTCGACATCTACGTAACCGCTACCGGAAACTTCAACATCATCACCGCCGAACACATGGCCAAGATGAAGCACCAAGCCATCGTGAGCAATATCGGCCACTTCGATAACGAAATCGATATGGCTGGCCTCAAGAAGATGAGCGATGTGCAACGAGTCAACATCAAGCCTCAGGTCGACGAATATGTGTTCCCCGATGGTCACTCAGTGATCGTGCTCGCCGAAGGTCGTCTGATGAACCTTGGCTGCGCAACTGGCCACCCAAGCTTCGTGATGTCGAACAGTTTCTCGAATCAGGTCATCGCACAGATCGAGCTCTACGGACACACTGATTTTTACGAAAAGCAGGTGTACACGCTTCCGAAGCACCTCGATGAGAAGGTGGCAATGCTGCACCTCGATGCGTTGGGCGTGAAACTCACCAAGCTCACCGAAGAGCAGGCGTCCTACCTTGGCCTTCCGGTGACGGGTCCGTTCAAGTCTGATCACTACCGGTACTGATACCGTCCGATCCGTCCGAGACCGTCTTGGTCTCGGACGGATCTCGGTTATTCGCTTAATTGTTTTTGGGGGTTGTCGTGGAGCAGTTGTCGGGCAAGGTCGTGGTCGTCACCGGAGCAGCGAGCGGCATTGGGCTCGCACTTGTAAAGCGTTTCGGCGCCGAGGGCATGAAGATCGTCATGGCCGATATCGAAGTACCGGCGTTAGAGGCGGCGTCTGCCTCGCTCCCAGCATCGATTGAACGCGTCACTGTTACCTGCGATGTTTCCGATGGCGATCAGATCGAGGCACTACGTCGCTCAGCGATCGAGGCTTTTGGCGCCGTGCATGTTGTTTGCAATAACGCAGGCGTTGGTGGAGGCGGGTCAATGGCCGACATCAATATCGCAGACTGGAAGTGGGTCATCGATGTTGACCTATGGAGCGTCATCCATGGCGTCCGCGTCTTCCTCCCGGGATTGCTTGAACAGGGCGAAGGCCACATCGTGAACACTGCATCTGTTGCTGGTCTGTTCTCGGCGCCATTCATGGGTCCGTACAACATCGCAAAATATGGCGTTGTGGCGTTATCGGAGACCCTGTGTAGTGAATTGGCGATGCAGCAATCAGCGGTTGGTGTCTCGGTGCTGTGTCCATCATGGGTCAAGACAAAGATTGCGAGTTCCGCTCGCAACAAGCCCGGAGTTAGTACTGAAGAAGTGGACATGATCTCCGAACTGGCAGGACCAATGATCGACGCCGGTATGAGCCCCGATCTCGTCGCTGATGCGGTGATCGATGCGGTGAAGTCAAAGAAGTTCTGGATCACTACCCACGACGACACGCCGGCGGCTGTCACCTTGCGGACGCGTTCCATCATCGACGGAACGAATCCTCCGCAACTGATGCACTGAGCAGCAACCTCGCAAACAGTCCTATCTGCTTTCGAAAGTGCGAGCGACCCATGACGTCATTTGGGGTCGTCGGTAGTTTTTCTTCGTGTTCGAGCAGTGGCGTGGTTCCATCGATGGCTTCTTTGAACAGTGGTTTCCAACGTCTTGTGTCCGTTGCGGCTCCCTCGGTGGTTCGCCTTGTTCTTCCTGCATCGGTGAGCTCGAAGCCGCGGCGTCGATCAAGCAGATCCCGTCCCTTGATCAAGTGGCGGCGTTGGTTCGCTACGACGAAATTTCCCGCCCGTTCATCGCTGACCTGAAATTTCGCGGTGGTTGGAGCGTGGTCCGGACCCTCGCTCCAGCTCTTTCGTTTCTCCTTGACGACATCGCGGCCACTCACCATCCGGACACCGTCCTGACCTGGGCCCCCACCACTCCCGAGCGAGTTCGATATCGCGGCTTCGATCAGGCAGAGGTAGTGACGAGGGAACTGGCCCGTCAATCCGGCCACCGTGTCCAACGACTGCTTCGGCGACTGCCCGGCGTTCATCAGACCGGCCGAAACCGTGCTGAGAGGTCTCAGGGGGTCCATTTCGCAGCTCTAGGTCGAGTTCCACAGGTCGTGGTCGTCGTGGACGACGTGGTGACAACTGGATCCACCATGGCGGCAGCGGCCAGCGTTCTGCGCGATGCCGGTGCCGCAACAGTCCTGGGATTGGCTTTGGCCGCAACCCCTGACCGGACAATGTCGTGAGAGTGGGTCGGGAGCGGGCTTCTCACCGAGTCCTCACCCTCTTCTGACCGTGACCTAAGGAAGGCGTCGGTAGACTCGTCGTTCTCATGGGCATCCTCGACAAGATTCTGCGCGCCGGCGAAGGCAAGAAGGTACGGGCCATTGAAGGTCTCGTTCCCGAGATCAATGCCCTCGAGCCGGAAATCGAACGATTGTCCGATGAAGCACTCGCTCACCGGACCATCGAGTTCCGTGAGCAATTGGGTAATGGGGCCGATCTCGAGGACATCCTCGTCGATGCATTTGCTGTGGTTCGCGAGGCCGCTCGTCGCGAGATTGGCCAGCGTCATTACGACGTCCAGATGATGGGCGGCGCGGCGCTGCATTTCGGATGGGTTGCGGAAATGAAGACCGGTGAAGGCAAGACCCTTGTCTCGACTCTCCCGGTCTATCTCAATGCGCTCGCTGGCAATGGCGTTCACATCGTTACGGTGAACGATTACTTAGCCACCCGAGATTCCGATTGGATGGGGCGTGTTCATCGGCGCCTCGGAATGTCGGTCGGCCTAGTTATCCCTGGCATGAACGACCCAGTCGTGAAGCGAGCGCAATACGCGTGCGATATCACCTACGGAACAAATAACGAATTCGGATTCGATTATTTGCGCGACAACATGGCAATGAGCCGTGCTGAACAAGTTCAGCGTGGTCGTTCCTATTGCATCGTCGACGAAATCGACTCGATCCTCATCGACGAAGCTCGTACTCCGCTCATCATTTCCGGCCGCATCGCCGATGCCGCCAAGATTTATTATCAGTTCGCCTCGATCGTGCGTGGACTCAAGCGCGACGTTCATTACGACGTCGACGAAGAGAAGCGCACCGTTGCCCCCACTGACGAGGGTGTCGAAGCTGTCGAGCGTGCTCTCGGTGTCGACAACATGTACGACGAGGTTTCTCAGAACCTTGTCCATCAACTGCAGGCTGCACTTCGTGCCAAGGAATTATTCAAGCGCGATAAGGATTACGTCGTCCAGCACGGACAGGTGAAGATCGTTGACGAGTTCACCGGTCGCATCCTCGACGGTCGTCGTTGGTCTGAAGGTCTGCATCAAGCTGTTGAAGCAAAAGAAGGCGTAAAGATTGAGGAAGAGAACCAGACTCTTGCCACGATCACGCTGCAGAACTATTTCCGCATGTACGAAAAACTTGCCGGAATGACCGGTACGGCAGAAACAGAGGCTTCAGAGTTTCTGTCTACCTACAACCTTCATGTCGTGCCGATCCCAACCCATCGGCCAATGGTGCGACTCGACAAGGGCGATCTCATCTACAAGAGCGAGGACGCCAAGTTCAATGCGGTGGTCGATGACATCGCGGCGCGTAGCGAAGCCGGCCAACCGGTGCTCGTCGGAACGATTTCTGTAGAGAAGTCGGAAACGCTTTCTCGTTATCTCAATAAGCGTGGAGTAGCCCACGAAATCCTCAACGCCAAACTGCATTTCCGTGAGGCCGATATCGTCGCGCAGGCGGGTCGCCTCGGAGCAGTGACTGTGGCTACCAACATGGCCGGTCGTGGTGTCGACATCCTCCTCGGGGGAAACGCCGAAGGTCTCGCCGCGCGCGATCTCGCAGCAGAAGGTCTCGATCCTGAAACCGAAGAGGGCCAAACCCGCCTTGCGGAACTGTTCGCTCTCCACGAACCGGAATGTCGCGAAGGTGGCGACAAGGTTCGGGAACTAGGCGGCCTCTACGTTCTTGGAACCGAGCGTCATGAAAGTCGACGAATCGATAATCAGCTTCGTGGTCGATCCGGCCGTCAGGGTGACCCGGGCGAGAGTCGTTTCTACCTTTCACTTGAAGACGATCTCATGCGCTTGTTTGCGACCGGGGCGATGAACTGGGTCATGGGTAAGACCCTCGATGACGATGTGCCGATCGAAGCCAAGATGGTGAGCAAGGCCATCGAACGCGCACAGAACACCGTTGAACAGCGAAACGCTGAAATTCGTAAAGACGTCCTCAAATACGACGAGGTCATGAACGAGCAGCGCAAAGTGATCTACAAGCGCCGCGATCAGATTCTCGATAACGCTGATCTTCGTGACGAAGCCATGGGTTATCTCGCCGAGGCGATCGACACCACGATTTCTACATTCTGCGTAAGCGATGAAACAGGCGAGTGGGACCTACACGGACTGCATTCCGAGGTTGCAGCGATGTGGCCGACCGAACTCACCGAGCAACATCTCCGCGAGGCGATGACGACTGACGGCCTCTACGAAATGATCATGGGCGAGGCGACTGCGTATTACGAGCGTCGCGAAGCTGAATTCGGTGACGACACCATGCGTGAAGTTGAACGCCAGGTGATGCTGCGAATTATCGATCAGAAATGGCGTGAACATCTTTACGAGATGGACTACCTACAAGAAGGCATCAACCTTCGTGCGATGGGTCAGAAGGATCCGCTTGTTGAATGGCAGCGTGAGGGTTACGAGATGTTCGGCTCGATGATGGCCGCTGTTGCAACAGACTTTGTCACCTACGTCATGCACGCTCAGGTCACAGTCACCGAGCAGAACTCCGAACCGCAGGTGTCGAATCTCCAGTACACGGCACCTGTTGATCCCAGCGAGGCGCCGAGCGGCATGCAGGCAGCAGCCCGCGCACAGGCAGCAGCCGAGGGTCTCGATGCCCCCGTCGAAGCAATTGAAGAGTTCAGTAACGAACCAGTCGTCAAGAGTGAATGGGACAAGACCCCCCGGAATGCCCCATGCCCGTGCGGATCAGGCAAGAAGTTCAAACTCTGCCACGGCGCATGAGGGATTTCTCCGACGACCTCACCGACCTTCGTCGACGGATCGACGAGGCACGTGTCTATCTGCGCATCGAAGAACTGATGATTGCGCGCCCCCAACTCGAGACGGAAGCAAGTCGCCCCGATCTCTGGGATGACCCTGATCTCGCACGAAAGATCAATGGGGAACTCTCGGCCTGCACCGAGGATCTTGAACTTTACGAGCAGTTGATGTCACGGCTTGAAGATTCAGAGACGTTGCATGAGCTCAGTCGTGAAGAAGGCGACGAGTCGGTAGAAGCCGAGGTAGAAGAAGCCATGGCGGTCTTGGCGTCTGATCTCGGCGAACTTGAACTTCGCGCGCTGTTCACTGGCGAATACGACGACACCAATGCAATCTGTGAAATTCAGTCAGGTGAAGGCGGTGCCGATGCGCAGGACTGGGCGAACATGCTCTTGCGCATGTTCCTTCGCTGGGCCGAAAAGCGCGGTTTCGATGTCGAACTTGATGAAGTTTCTGCTGGCAACGAAGCAGGAATCTCTTCCGCCACGTTCCTCGTGAACGGTCGCCATGCTTACGGTCGATTGCGTTCCGAGCATGGCGTTCACCGTTTAGTGCGCATTTCGCCATTCAATGCGCAGGGCAAGCGACAAACTGCTTTTGCTGCGCTAAAGGTCACTCCATTCCTTGAAGACGTCCCCGACATAGAGGTCGACGAGAAGGACCTTCGCATCGATACGTACCGTTCCTCGGGTGCCGGTGGTCAGCACGTCAATGTGACCGATTCGGCGGTGCGTATTACGCATTTACCAACCGGAATCGTGACGTCCTGTCAGAACGAACGCAGTCAGCATCAGAATAAGGATCGAGCGATGCAGATCCTTCGGGCGAAATTGGCAGAGCGTCAGCGCGAAGAGCGATTGGCGGAACTTTCAAATATCCGTGGCGAACAGCGATCAGTGGGCTTCGGTAGCCAGATCCGCTCATACGTGATTCAGCCCTATCAAATGGTCAAGGACCTTCGGTCCGGCTACGAAGTCGGCAACGTCGATGCAGTCTTTGACGGCGACCTCGATGGCTTTATGGAGGCCTATCTGCAGTGGGAACGCAGTGGTGCTGACACCGCTGACACCACTGGCGAGTAACGCCTAAGCCAGAGCCACGAGTTCAAGCGACTCGGCCGAGAAGTAATCAAGCTGTCCATCGGGCATGAGCAAGATGCGATCAGGCGCGAGTGCTTCCACAAATTCAACGTCATGACTCACAATGACCATTGTTCCTGGCCACGCAGCGAGTGCTGCCCCTGTGGCTGATCGCGACATCGGGTCGAGGTTGTTGGTGGGTTCGTCGAGTAACAAAAGATTGTGATTTCCGGCAACGAGCTGAGCGAGTGCGAGTTTGGTTTTCTCTCCGCCGGAGAGTGTTCCTGCATCTTGAAAGACTTTCTCGCCGCTGAGCCCAAACATGCCGAGCAATGAGCGGACACCTTCGTCGCCGAGTTCGGAGTC
>CAESAL010000008.1_pt1 | contig 43858 bp, 35 predicted proteins | sample 7263561 | NCBI WGS metagenome assembly CAESAL01 (sample SAMEA6814029, study PRJEB35770) | freshwater metagenome | biome: Freshwater; feature: Freshwater reservoir; material: water | place: Czech Republic | collected 2016-04-20 | depth 30m m | reverse complement strand
GGTTGCGCTCAATGACACACAAACGGCTCGTGCCTATGACACGAATCAGACGATTTCGCCGCTGGGTAATGATTCGCCGGGTGCGGAGAGTGCTCCATTAGTTCTTTCGACTCTGAAGTTCTGTCCGACCTCGGCAACTGCTCCGTTTACATCGACGAATTGTTCACTCGTTCCGTCGCAGGGAAGTCCATTGGTGACGGCCGATGGTAAGTATTGGGTTGATCCCGCCACTGGTGTTGTCACGTTTGATCCAAATGCTGGTTTCACTGGCACGGTGACGCAGCCAGTTCAGTATGTAGTTGCTGATTCTTTGGGTCAGCAGACCACGGCGAAGATCACGTTGAGTGTGTCGAATCCGACTCCACCGACGGCGACTCCAGAAACGAAGTCGGTGCTCCCTGGTGGCACGATCAGCTTCACGAACATCACGGGTGGTTCCGGTCTCGCGTCGGGAACGGGTCTTGTCACGTCGGGTGCTGGTGCAACCTGTTTGTATGCGCCGAACACAACAACGTGTGATGCGGACAATGTTGTGACGATCAATGGTCAGGGCATCTTCACTCTGGATCCGGCAACCGGCATCGTCACCTACGACGCCGATCCGGGTGTCACTCAGGGAACGAAGACTTCGATCACCTATCGAGTAACAGATCTTGCTGGTCAGACAGCGACGTCGACGTTGACGCCGGTTGTGCCGCCGCCTCCGGTTGCGAACAACGACACCCAGGCTCCTGGTGCCTATGACACGAACCAAACCATCAGCCCCCTTACGAATGACTCTCCGGGTGCGTTGTCAGCTCCGTTGGTAGTGAGCACCTTGAAGTTCTGCCCGACCTCAGCAACTCCGCCTTTCACCTCGACGAATTGTTCGCTGGTGCCGAGTCAGGGCAGCCCGTTGATCACGGCCGACGGTAAGTACTGGGTTGATCCCGCGACTGGTGTTGTGACGTTTGATCCGAATGTTGGTTTCACTGGCACGGTGACGCAGCCGGTTCAGTATGTGGTTGCTGACAGCCTCGGTCAGCAGGCCACGGCGAAGATCACGTTGAGCGTTTCGAACCCGACACCTCCGGTGGCGACGCCACAGACAAAATCCGTGTTGCCTGGTGGAACGATCAGTTACACGACAATCACTGGTGGTTCTGGTCTCGCGACTGGTACCGGTTTGCAGACCAGTGGCGCTGGTGTGACGTGTTTGTACACGCCAAACACAACAACCTGCGATGCGGACAATGTTGTGACTATTGATGGTGAGGGCACGTTCACGCTTGATCCGGCTACGGGTGTTGTTGCGTACGCCGCGAATCCGATTGTGGTGACCCGGGGTACGAAGACATCGATCACCTATCGCGTGACAGACATTGTTGGTCAGACAGCGACGTCGACGTTGACGCCGATTGTTCCTCCGCCTCCGGTTGCGGTCAATGACACGCGTCCGATCGGTGCGTATGACACGAATCAGACGGTTTCGCCGCTGGGCAATGACTCGCCGGGTGCGCCGAGTGCGCCGTTGGTAGTGAGTTCGTTGAAGTTCTGTCCCACCTCGGCCACGGCTCCGTTTACCTCGACGAACTGTTCACTCGTTCCGTCGCAGGGCAGTCCGTTGGTGACTGCTGATGGCAAGTATTGGGTTGATCCGGCCACGGGTGTGGTGACCTTTGATCCGGATCCGGATTTCAGTGGCACGGTGACGCAGCCAGTTCAATATGTCGTTGCTGACAGTCTTGGTCAGCAAACCACGGCGAAGATCACGTTGAGTGTGTCGAATCCGCCTGCGCCTGTTGCAACTCCGCAGACGAAGTCAGTGCTTCCGGGTGGAACGATCAGCTTTACGAACATCACTGGTACGTCTGGTCTTGCGACTGGAACGGGTCTTGTCACTATTGGTGCTGGGGTGACGTGTTTGTACACGCCGAACACCACAACATGCGATGCGGACAATGTCGTGCCGATCAATGGCCAGGGCGTGTTCACTCTTGATCCGGCAACTGGCATTGTCACCTATGCGGCGGATCCGGGTGTCGCTCCGGGGACGAAGACCTCGATCACCTATCGCGTGACAGACATTGTTGGTCAGACAGCGACGTCGACGTTGACGCCGATTGTTCCTCCGCCTCCGGTTGCGGTGAATGACACGAACGTTGACGAGTACGACACCAACCAATCGATCACGCCGATGATGAACGACTTGGCTGGCGATCCAAGCGCACCGTTCGTGCTCTCAAGTCTGAAGTTTTGCCCGCTCTCAGCGACTGCTCCGTTCACCTCGACGAACTGTTCGCTGGTGCCGAGTCAGGGCAGTCCATTGATTACGGCCGATGGCAAGTATTGGGTCGATCCCGCGACTGGTGTTGTGACCTTTGATCCCAATGCAGGGTTTATCGGTGTGGTGACCGTGCCTATCCGGTACGTGGTTGCGGATGTGTTCGCTCGAAGCGTGACTGCAACGATCACTCCTGAGGTGCTTCCTCCGCCGCTTCCAATCGCGAACCCGACGGCAACCTTCGGCGTTCAGGGAGAGGTCCAGCTCTCGGATCTGCTGAACAACGACGCCCCAGGCCACCCGGCGATTCCCTTAGTGCTTGCAACTGTCCGCCTTTGCGGCGATGGTGAGTCATCCCCGAGTTGCACGGCGCTCCGTGTGCAGCTCGCAGGCGTTGGGGAGTACGTCCTCAATTCGGCAACCGGTGTTGTTTCATTCACTCCTGATTCCGACTTCATCGGCACTGCTGATGCGCTTCCTTATGTGGTGGCAGATCAGATGGGGCGCGTTGTTTCGTCGACGTACACGCCTGCGGTTGTTGAACCGCCTGCTCTCGCCGATGACTCTGGTCAGTCGGAACAGGGTGTTGCTCAGGTCATTTCGATCTTTAGCAATGACACACCTGCAAACGCAGGAGTTCCCTTCGACCTCACAACGCTGCGGCTTTGCCGACCGGCTGATACGCCGCCGACCTGCTCGCAGACCTCGGTATCGATTGCTGGTGAAGGCACGTATTCGATCAACGGCGATGGAACAGTGACGTTCACTCCCGAACCGGAATTCGTTGGTGTTGCGACGCCGATCGCCTATGTCGTTGAGGATGTGCTTGGTCAGGTTGTCTGGGCAACGATCCATCCAACGGTGACGCCGCATCCTGACGTCATCACGATCGCGGGTCAGAAACTTCCAATGACTGGTTCAGACGCGTTGGCCTATGTGGGCTGGGCGGTGCTTTTGTTCAGTGTCGGATTCGCTATGGAACTGCTCAGACGTCGGCGCTTGAGCTGAGTTCGCAGTAGCAAGGCTCGAAGCCAAAACTCGCTAGGGTCTCCGTTGGTTCGGTCGGCGTGGGAGACACATGAGTATCAATCTGGTCATCCTCGCGATTGCGACCACGATTTCGCCGTTGTTCTTGCTTGCTGCGGTCATCATGATGAGCACCTCGCAAAAGGTGCGCACCGCATGGGCCGCCGCCATCGGATGGTTCCTCTCAATTGGCGCGTGTGCGCTGATCATGGTGATTGTGGGAGGAGCAGTTGGAGGAACAAAGAGCCATCACCGTCATTGGTGGATGGGTGTTCTCGATGTTCTGTTTGGGCTCTTCATTGGTTTCATGGCCTACCGGTCGTGGCGGCGTGCACATGTTGAACATGGCAAAGCGCTGCCCAAATGGATGGACCGAGTCGGCTCCATGTCGGTCGCATTCGCTCTTGGGCTTGGAATGTTCCTGCCGCCAACGGTGCTGGCATTCGCGGCCGGTAATGAAATCAATCAACAACACTTATCTGAGGACGCGAAATGGGCTGCGGTATTTCTTTACGCAGCGATCGGGACGCTCGTTGAGATTGTTCCGATCCTCTGGCTCACACTGCAACCCTCACGTCGAGAGCACCGACTTTCGGAGTGGAACTCCTGGCTAGACGCTCATTGGCAGGAAGTGATCGCTGGATTGTTCGGGGCAATCTCGATCTTCTTGGTCTTCAAGGGCGGCGTCGCCATCGTGAAGTCGGTCTAATTAGTCGCTAATGACGATGTTCTCGATGCCGATAACCGGCTCGGGGTAGGTCATATTCAATGCTTCGAGTTTGTCGATCAGCAGTTGCGAAATCACGAGGTTCCGGAACCACTTGCGATCAGATGGAATCACGTACCACGGGGCGCTCTTTGTAGAGGTCTCTGAGAGAGCTTTCTCGTAAGCCTCGCTATAGGCATCCCAATGTGCACGCTCGGCAACATCACCGTGTTCGAACTTCCAGTGCTTCGCCGGGTTGTCGAGCCGCTCCTGCAGGCGAGCTCGTTGTTCATCTTTTGAGATGTGAAGAAAGAGCTTCACGATGGTTGTGCCTTCATCGGCCAGCATTTGTTCGAAACCGCGAATGTGTTGGTACCGACGTTCCCAGACGTTCTTGGGAACAAGATCATTGACGCGCACAACGAGAACATCTTCGTAATGACTGCGATTAAAGATGACCATGCGGCCATTGCGAGGGGTGTGTTCGTGCACTCGCCACAAGTAATCGTGGGCAAGTTCAACATCGTTGGGACGTTTGAAATCTTTTACCTTCACGCCGACAGGATTGATGGTGCGGAACACGTGCTTGATGGTTCCGTCTTTGCCGGAGGTGTCCATTCCTTGCAAGATGATGAGCATCTTGTGTTTGGATTCCGCGTACAGCATTCCTTGCAATTCGGCGAGCCGTTCGTTGAGCGCTGGGAGCAGTGCTGCGCCTTGTTCTTTGTCACCATCAAACCCATCGGTGGCACTTGTTGACCATTTACCGAGGGAAACCTTGGCGCCTGGCTTAACCCGATAGTCGTCGGGTTCGATCCGATTGGGACTCATGACTTGTCCTTCCGAGCGCCGAGCCGACGTCCGACCATCATCCCGAGCGATCGCGCCGCGTCGTCGATGGTGGGTTTCGGTTCGGTGCCGGTTTCTTTGTGATCGTTCGCGGTTGCGGGTTGTGGCTTCGATCGACCCGTGACTTTGGCGAGACCAGTGCCGATGACCTTGCCTGCTTTGCGGCCATGGGCTTCGAATCGATCTCCGCGTATGGCCTCGGCTTCTTCGGCGCCACGTTCAAGGCCACGCGCGGTATTGAGGCCGAGAGACAGTACGACGAAGCCGATCCATACACCGATGACGAACAGTCCCATGGTCCAAGCCCAACCGGCATCAGTTCGTGGTGTGCTGAGCAGCATGAACAACGCGACCACGATGAGCACGCCCACGAAAAGCGACAGCCCTATCGCGATCCAGAACATGAGGTCACGCCAGAACGGCGGGCCATAGGCGCGCAAGGTGCTCGAGCGTTTTTCGCGGGAACGCGACGAGGGGGCCACGGAAGAACCGTAGCCCCCTCGATCGGAGTATTCAGGTTGAGTCTGGTTCAGTCGAGATCGAGATGGAGCATCTTGATGGCGTTGCCACGGATGATCTTGTACAGCGTCTCGTCGTCGATGTCAGTGGCCATGTCACGGATGAATTGCTCAGTGTGTGGCCAGGTCGAGTCTGAATGCGGGTAATCAGTTTCGAAGGTCACATTGTCGACGCCGATGTCCTGGAGATTCTTCAGTCCGAAGTTGTCGCGGAAGAAGCAGGCGTAGACCTGACGTCGGAAGTAGAACTCCGGCGGTTCGCTGACGATTTCGGGGTCGAATGCCCAACCGCGGAATTCCGACCACACGTTCTGGGCTCGCTCGAGGAAGTACGGAATCCAACCCATTTGCGCTTCGGAGTAGGCGAGTTTGATGTCGGGGAAACGGGGGAGGATGCCGGAGAAAATCCAGTCGGCCAATGAGGCCATTCCCTGGTTGAAGCTCAGTGTGGCCTGAACAGCAGCCGGAGCATCAGGTGAGGTTGCTGGCATTCGTGAGGAAGAACCGATGTGCATGTTGATGACAGTTTGCGTGTCGTTGCATGCCTGGAAGAACGGATCCCAGTAGCCCGAGTGGATAGTGGGAAGACCGAGGAAGTGAGGAACTTCGGAGAAGCACACTGCGTGTACGCCGCGTGCTGCATTGCGGTAGATCTCGGCGGCGGCGAGTTCGGCATCCCACATCGGAACAATGATGAGCGGAATGAGACGGCCCTTGCCTGCGCCGCCGCACCATTCCTCGACCATGAAGTCGTTGTAGGCCTGCACACAGAGGAGAGCGAGTTCCTTGTCCTTGGCTTCAGCAAAAGTTTGTCCGCAGAAACGAGGGAAGGTGGGGAAGCAAAGAGAAGCTTCGGTGTGGTTGGCGTCCATGTCGGCAAGGCGAGCGGTTTGATCCCAGCAGCCTTTGCGCATTTCTTCATACGTCACCGGAAGCATGGTGCGCTCTTCGACGTCGAAGCCAACCGCTGTGATGATGCGACGCATTGGAACCTTGAGGTCCTCGTAACACCAGAAGTCAGCGAACTTTCCGCCCGGGCTGTTGTCGCCGACGATGTCGAACGAATAGTTCATGCCGTCGAACTTGAGGTTGTCGACGCGCAAGCGCTCAAGGCGAGGACCAACATCGAGGTATTTCTTCGGGAGGCGACTTGTCCAGACATCGGAAGGTTCGATGATGTGGTCGTCGACCGAAACGATCTTCGGAATGACTCGCTTGGTATCGGGCGAAGCGGGATTGGGAGCGGTGATGGTCATGGCTCTCCTCGAGGGCGCTGGTGTCGGGGCTGTTCCCCGCTGATCCGACTTTAGGAGAAAACCTGACGACCCGTCAGGTTTTGCTCTGTGGTCGAGGGTGACCTTTGTCGCTGGGGTCGCTCAACCTGACCTCTCGGTGGTTCAGGGCCTACGATCGCCCCTCCGGAGCGAACGTTCCCCCAACGGAGTCCCCATGGATCTGACCTTCACACCGGCCGAAGAGGCCTTCCGGGCTGAAGCCCGAGAATGGCTCGAAGCCAATGTTCCTGTCGGCCTTCCTTCCGGCGATACCGCCGAAGGCTTTGCTCTTCACGTCGAGTGGGAAAAGAAACTTTTTGAAGCTGGTTGGTCAGTGGTTTCGTGGCCCGAGGAATTCGGTGGACGCGGTGCGTCGCTGTGGGAGTGGCTGATTTTTGAAGAGGAGTACTACCGGGTCGGTGGTCCGCAGCGCGTGACACAGAACGGCATCTTCCTCTTGGCGCCAACCATTTTTGAGTACGGAACCGATGAGCAGAAGGCGCGTTTTCTTCCGCGCATGGCCTCGGCCGATGACCTGTGGTGTCAGGGTTGGTCTGAACCCGATGCCGGTTCTGATCTTGCTGGCATCAAGAGCAGAGCAACACGCGACGATGAGCGCGGCGGCTGGGTCATTAACGGACAAAAGACGTGGACAACGCGCGGTGCATTCTGTAATTGGGTGTTCGGTTTGTTCCGCACTGACCCCGAGGCGGCGCGCCACAGCGGAATGACCTATCTGATGGTTCCGCTTGATGCTTCTGGCGTCACTGTGCGTGGCGTCGAGCGTCTCGACGGCGATGAAGGCTTCGCTGAAGTCTTCTTCGACGATGTATTTGTTGCCGATGACTTGGTGTTAGGCGGTGTGAACGAAGGATGGGGAGTTGCGATGGCGACCACTTCTTCCGAACGCGGTCTCACGCTGCGATCGCCTGGTCGTTTCTGTGCTGCTGCTGACCGGCTTGTTGATCTTTGGAAGCGTCAAGCTGCTGCCGGCGAACATCCAGAGCGGATCGATTCTCTGCGTAGCGATGTTGCTCAGTCATGGATGGAAGCCGAGGCCTATCGACTCGCCACGCTTGCCGATGTCACTGGTTTAGTGAACGGTGTTTCACAGGGCGCTCGATCAAGTCTCACCAAGATCTTCTGGTCGGAACTTGATGTGAAACTCAATGAGACTGCACTTCGATTGTTGGGCCCCGCCGCCGAACTCATCGAAACCTCTGCTGGTGCTGTTGACGGTGGAGCGTGGATGAAGGGCTTCGAGTTCGCCCTAAGCGGCCCTATTTATGCAGGAACAAACGAAATCCAACGCAACGTTGTCGCCGAGCGCGTGCTCGGTCTGCCCCGGAAGTAGGCCGAGATGAATTTCGCTTTCACTGACGATCAACTGTTGTTTCGTGACGCAGTTGCCGAGTTCTTTGCTAACGAATGCCCGCCAGAAAAGGTGCGCTGGTCATGGAACGATGAGGTCGGTCGCGACGCGTCGATTTGGGCTGCCCTTGCTGAAATGGGTGTGATTGGCCTCACCGTCCCCGAAGCCTTTGGTGGCATGGGAATGAACGAGATCGATCTGCTGCCGATCCTGACCGAAGCCGGTCGCTACGCCTACCCGGCGCCGCTCGTTGAAACTGTTGCGGTAGTGGCTCCGCTTCTTGCCGAGTCAGCTCCCGCGGCCATTGCCGAAAAGTGGTTGCCCGGCATTGCTGACGGTTCTGTTATCGCAACCGTCCAACTCGATGGTCAGCCGTTTGTGAACGACATGCACATTGCCAACCTTTTGATTGCGCAGCGCGGCGATCAACTCTTCGCCATTCCGGCCGAACACGTTCGCTCGACTCCTCAGATTTCCGTCGATGGCGCACGTCGTTTGTTCAGCGTCGAATGGGACGAAGCCGACGCGGAACTCATCGTTTCCGGCGATGCCGCTCTGCGAGCAGCGGACCGAGCATTTGACCGCGGTGCTGCCGCGACAGCCGCACAACTCATCGGCTTGTCCGAACAAATGATCGCGATGACTGTTGCCTATGTCTCTGACCGCAAGCAGTTCGGTGTGCCGATCGGTAGCTTCCAAGCCGTGAAGCATCACTTGGCCGATGCCGAACTCAAAGTGTCGTTCGCCCGACCAGCAGTTTGGGCTGCTGCCTATGGTCTTGCCAACAGTTCGGCTGATGTCGATCGTGAAGTTTCGATGGCGAAATGTTTCGCATCCGATGCCGCCGAGGTTGTTGCTCGAAAGGCGCTGCAAACTCACGGCGCCATTGGCTATACGACGGAACACGATCTTCACTTCTGGTTGAAGCGTTCGTGGGCGCTCGCATCAAGTTGGGGCGACGCGGCATGGCATCGCCGTCGTGTGGCTCACCTGTTGCTCGACGCCTGATTTCGTGACTACGTCTGAGTCAGTCGCCTCGCTTGTTTCGCGGTGTTTGCGCGCAGCCGGAGTAACTCGAGCATTCGCTGCTCCCGGCCACGGACTCGACGCACTCGAAGGCCTTGCTCTCATCCCCGTCGCTTCAGAAGCGGCCGCGATCGCACTCGCTGACGCTGACGGACGGCTGTCAGTTGCGCCCGATGCGCGACCAGGTCTTGCGCTTCTTTCTGGGCGTCGGTTGCGTCTTTCTTCGCAACCGGGCGAGGAGACAGCGGCTCTTGCCGTTGCCATCGAAGATTTACCTGCTGCAATCGCGGGCTGGTCGCTGGGTCGGGTGTTTAGCGCAGCCGAGATCGAACTTCCGTTTGACCTCCTTTCACAAGCCCCTGACGGAGCACAACCTTTGGTGCTCCAGCGAAGCGATCAGCTCCTTCGGCTTTCTCCCGGTCTCGCAGACTTCCGAACGATGATTGTGGTTGGCCCCGGCGTACTTCGCGATGGCGTTGCGGCCGATGTCGCCGATTTCGTGGCGCGCACTGGCGCTGGCGTGATGGCCACGATGGGGGCGGTCGGGGTTGTTTCGTTCGATCACCCTTCATGGTGTGGTGTCGTCGGGATTCAGTGTGATGATCCAGCGCTCGGTGGTCTCGATGAGTGCGAACTCGTGATCGCGGTTGGTGTCGACGATGACGAACTCGGCGAGTCACTTCCGGTGAACGCGCAACTCCTTGAAGTTGAGCCGTGGCATCTACCTTTCCTCGCAACAGACTGGCCCACGGAGGAACTCGCACCTGTTCGCTCGTCGCTCGTCGAGGCATGCGCTGCGGTCTTCGGTGATCATCGTGATACGAACACGGCGCCGTTACATCCAGTTCGCGCAGTGCTCGATGTCTTCGATGCAATCGACAGTGATGTCCAGATTTACGTCGATGCCGGCGCTGCAGGTTTTTGGTTCGCTCGCGGTGTTGTTCCTGTTCCGATGGGTCGCGTTGTTGTTCCTGCCCGCGTGGCCGATGGATTCGCGATCGCAGCGGCGATCGTTGCTGCTCTCGACGGCACTCGTTCAGTGGCAATTACGACGCCGGGTGGATTGCTTGAGAACGAGTTGCTCGATCTTGCCGCATCTCTCGACCTCGGCATTGTTGTTGAGCACTGGGGCGATGATGTTGCTGGCAGCGACCCTTCACAACACCGAGCAAATCTCGTTGCGGCCATGAGCGATTCAGGCATGAGCGTCACCGGCATCGCCGTAGATCTTTCCGCCGCCGCAGAGTTCGTCGATCTTGCTGGCTCTGTCGTGGCCTGGGGTCCAGACAACTAAGTCGCAAAACGAAACCGGGGGCCGACCATGTGGTCGACCCCCGGGTACTGCACAACGTTGGTGGAGCGATCAGCCGCCGATCGGAAGATCAATGCCACCGGGAAGCGAGATGGTCTTGCACTCGCAGAATGCTTCGATGCCTTCGGGGCCAAGCTCGCGGCCAACGCCCGAGCTCTTGAAGCCACCGAACGGGCCGTTGAAGTCCATGCCCTGAGCCGTGTTGACACCAAACGTGCCAGTGCGGACCTTGCGAGCAACGTTGATGCCCTTTTCGATGTCTGCGGTGTAGCAGGCGCCGGCAAGGCCGTAGTCGTTGTCATTCGCAATGGCGATGGCATCTTCGAGGGTGTCGTACTTGATGAGCGACAGCACTGGTCCGAAGATTTCTTCACGGGCGATGGTCATGTCGTTGGTGACATCGGCGAAAAGCGTGGGGGACACGTAGTGGCCCTTTGCTTCGTCGGGACGACCGCCACCGACAACAACGGTTGCACCTTCGGCCTTGCCCTTGGCGATGTATCCCTCGACGCGTTCACGCTGACGCTCGGCGATGAGTGGTCCACACATGTTCTCGGGATTGGCGGGGTCACCGGCTACCTGCGCGCTCACTGCAGCAGCGAGTGCATCGCGGATCTCGTCGTATTTGCTGGCTGGAGCAAGAACGCGAGTGAGTGCCACGCAGGCCTGACCGTTGTTCATGAGGCCACCCTGAATGATGTGACCAACTGCTTCTTCGATGTTGGCGTCGTCGCAAATGATTGCAGCGGACTTGCCACCAAGCTCGAGTGTGCAGCGCTTGAGTTGCTCGCCACAGATTGCACCGATCTTGCGACCGGCTGCGGTTGAACCAGTGAAGCTGACCTTGTCGACGTCAGGATGACGGACGAGGTATTCGCCGACCTCGCGGTCAGCCGGAACGATGTTGATGACGCCAGCAGGAACGCCTGCTTCGATGAGGACCTCGGCGAAGAGGTTGGCATCGAGAGGAGTCTCCGGAGCGGGCTTCAACACGATGGTCGAACCCGAAGCAAGCGTCGGGCCAACCTTGAGGGTGGTGATGAACAGAGGCACATTCCACGGAATGATGCCGGCGCAAACGCCGACTGGTTCGCGGCGAACAATGATCTGTCCACCGAGGGCGCCGTCACGACGTTCTTCGAATGGGAAGTTCAGCGTGTGCTGTGCAAAGGAGTTGAGCACCATGGTTGCGGACAGAACCTGACCGAACATGGAGAAGTAGTACGGAGCGCCAACTTCGCTCACGATGAGGTTGGTGAACTCTTCCTGACGAGCGGTGAGGAGCTCGGCAACCTTCGCGAGCAGAGCGGAACGCTCTTGCGGCGTGTAGTCGGCCCAAGGGCCGGTGAGTGCAGCCTTGGCTGCGGCAACAGCTCGATCCATGTCGGCGTTGGTCGCAACAGGAACGGAACCGATGACCTCTTCGGTCGTTGGTGAGAGCACCTTGAGCGTTTCGTTCCCGGCTGGCTCAACCCACTCGCCACCGATGAAGAACTTGTCGTACGTCAGCATGACTTCCCCTTCTCATGACCCGGATCGGCCGGGCGTTCAGGGGATTGAATCTATCGGCCCACCGCCCGCTGAGCCCATCTGGCGGGGTCTTTGACTCAGTCGGGTGCATTCAGTTCGTTAACAACCCTCAGCGCATCGCCGGTCTCGGCGAAATTGACCGCGATGATGCTCGGGAAGAGGTCCCGTTGCTTCATGCAGTCTTTGACTCGAGGCATGAGGACGTCATAGGCGTTCACGGTCTTTGCCTGGCGCACCGTAGGAGCTGATCCCGCTGGTGTGACCCAGTGGTTGATTTGGAAAAGCGGTGAACTCGGGGACCCCCGGTTGGGTGCGCAACTCGGGAGACCAGCCCAGTCTTTCGTCCACGTTTGGGTTCCGTCGGCAGCAGGGACAGTGGCTTCGACAGGCCCAGTCACGGTGTCGGTACCGGTGTACTTCGGTGAACCAGGGGAGTAGAGCGCCGAATCCTTGCGGAACGTGTACGGGGTGTCCTGGAAGACTCCATAACCGCGGGTGTTCCAAGAGGGAGGAGCTCCGCTGAACTCCGAAAGTAAAACGATGTTTCGTTTGGAATTGATGAGCTGGCCGAGTGTGGGCATGCGAGCACTGGGGTCGAAGTCCATGACCCTGTCGAAGACCTTCGCCTCGCGCAGCGCCTTCTCTGTATCGGCCTTAGAGACGTAATCGCCGACGAACAGCATGATGACATTGTCAGGGTTAGTGATGAGGAACTGATTAATGTAAGAAAGCGCTGTTGTGAACTTTGTTGCGCCGTATTCGCAATAGACGTGGCACAGGTACACGTCTCGAAGTTTCGGGTCGACTTTGATATCCGCCTGCAGCTGTTTGGCTTTCGCTTGTTGTGCCTCGGAGTACTGATCATCGCGATCGATGGGATTGACGGTGAGTTCAGCGAGGCTGTCGGTAATTACTAAATTGGCGCCGGTCACGTTGACTGTCGTGGGTATGCCGTAATGGGTCTTGACGAGCAAAGCACGAACGCCGTAATTCAATTGTGCAGGAATGCTCCGGGACTGTTCATAAAACAACCAACCTGGATCAGCGGCAGTTGACATCGCATTATGTGCTCCTAGGAATGCGACTTCGTTGAGCGGCTTGTTGCATAACGACGCCGAACCGTTGCACTTCTGCTGATCGTTCTGAGCGGTTTTGCTCCGGGCTCCCGAAGTGGAAAGCCATGCGCCTGCACCGATCACCACAAGGAGCGCGAGTGAGACAAATGCAATTCTTGTAACCGCGCTAGTGAATCGAAATTTCTTGATGTCAGACGCGATGAGGCTGCGAGTCGTGGTCTCCGAATGTCGTCCGACAATCGCTAGTAATTGGACCGAACCTACGTACGCGAGCACTGCACCAGCGAGAATGACAACTAGGGGGATGACTGTTTCTCGCTGAATGATCACGAGAAGGCCGCCCAACATAAGTAGGAGAGCGTGTGCGATTCGGCCTCGTTGTGTTTTGGGTTTGAATCGTTCAACGGAGTTGCGCAATCGAGTGATTGTCGATCCAACGGTGACAACGCTGCCGTGCGGAGTCGTGGCAGTAGAAAATGCGCAAAGTACGACTCCAGCGCCAATGATCCAGATGGAAAGCAGTCGAAAATCGCTGATAAATAGTTGTGTTGCTGCGACGTAAGCACGCTGGGTGTCAGGGTCGTTTGCGTAAGAGCCGGCGATAATCGGAACGACTGTTGCAATCGCAAACATGACGATTCCACCAAACGCCCCTGAGATCCCGAGCGCAAAGACGGAACGACGCCTGTCGGAGTCAAGGAAGATCGTCGCTAGCGCAAAGAATGCAGCGGCGATTGAGAGTCCAATCCCCGCGTAGGTCAGTTTTTCGGCGATGCGCCAGAGCCCAAGTCCGCGTGTGTTGTCGCCGATCTTGACGAGAAGTTGCGATGAACCTGCAGGAATTGAATTTGCTAGATCTGGGTTTGTGGCTTGGAGACTTCCCGAAAGAACGCCGAGTCCTTCGCTGAGGTTGATGACTGCGGTATTGCCGCTTTTTGTGAAGATGTAGCCGTGGCCGGTGGCGAGCGCTCTACGAAAGATCGAGCGAAATGCAGGTGTCTGCATAATCGGATCAAGTGAGGTCCTGATGACAGTTCGGAACGACGCGAGATTCGATGGGCCTGAGTTGACGATTGCGTCGGTGAGTTCGTCGGCAAGTTTCGTTCGGACTGCATCAGAATCCAGAATTTTCTCGGCTCGTTGCGCGAATCGCGCAGAATCGAAGACCGTCACGCGGGCCCAAATCGACGTGACGCCAAGTGTGAACGTCAAGAAGAAGAGGAACGCGCAGAAGAGCGAACCGACATGGCGGACGGTGCGTTTGCGCTTTGGCGCCGCGGCCTGATGATTGGATGCAGCGGTCATTGACGTATCCCTCGCCCTCGAACCGCCAAACCATGCCACAGATCAGGGGCTAATCCCGCAGGGCGGCTCGGGGCTGCAGCAGGGCGATCCGGGGTTTGGCAGGATGGGGGCCTCGCTGAATGGCGGGATCGAAAGGAAACTGATGCAGCTCGGCATGGTGGGTCTCGGACGTATGGGTGCAAATCTCGTTCGTCGTCTTGTTCGCGATGGTCATACCTGCGTGGTGTTTGATGTCGACGCCAAGGCGGTCGCAACCCTCGCGGCCGAGAGTGATTCCATCACCGGAGCCAACGATCTCGCTGATTTCGTCGCGAAGCTTGATGTGCCCCGCGCTGCGTGGGTGATGGTCCCGGCGGCATATGCCGGCGGCACCGTGGCTGACCTTGCCGCGCTTATGGAGTCGGGCGACATTGTGATCGACGGAGGAAACACCTACTACCGCGACGATGTCGACCGTGCCGAGGCGCTCGCGCCGAAAGGCGTTCATTATGTCGACGTTGGCACCAGTGGTGGTGTCTTCGGCCTCGATCGAGGTTTCTGTCTCATGATCGGCGGCGAGGATGAAATCGTCACGCATCTCGAGCCGATCTTTCGCACGATTGCTCCAGGCGTTGGCGATGCCGAGCGCACTCCCGGTCGCACAGGCGACTACATGCCCGAAGAACACGGTTGGCTGCATTGCGGTCCCGCGGGAGCAGGCCACTTTGTGAAAATGGTGCACAACGGCATTGAGTACGGACTTATGGCCGCATACGCAGAGGGTCTCAACATTCTCAAGCACGCGAATGCTGGCAAAGTCGTTCGAGAAAACGATGCAGAAACAACGCCGCTGCGCGAGCCGAAGTATTACCAGTACGACATTGATATCGAGTCGGTATCAGAAGTTTGGCGCCGCGGAAGTGTCGTGGCTTCTTGGTTGCTCGACCTCACGGCTGCGGCTTTGGTGGAAGATCCACAACTCGACACGTTTGCTGGTCGCGTGAGTGATTCTGGTGAAGGGCGTTGGACCAGCCTTGCTGCCATCGACATTGGTGCACCGGCTCCGATTCTTACGACGTCTCTCTACGAGCGCTTCACCTCTCGGGGCGAGGCCGATTACGCGGACAAGCTACTTTCGGCGATGCGTAAGCAATTTGGTGGCCACGACGAGAAGTCGGCGAGTGGCAGCTGACGCTTCTGTCGACGGTTCCGTCCATGTCTCAACGATTGATGGCGTTGCTGCTGTCATTCTTGAAGCGGGACCAACGGTCTTTTCTGTTCTGCCTGAAGTGGGGCTGGTCGGTGCATCGCTGACGCATAAGGGTCGCCAGTACCTCGACTTTCATGGCGGACCCGAAAACGCAAGGGCCGGTCACACCACCGGCCTCCCACTTCTTGCGCCTTGGGCGAATCGACTTGCAAGCTCTTCGTATCGAGTTGGTTCTCACACCGTTGACCTTTCCGATGTTCCCTTGCATCGCGATGGCAACGGCCTTCCAATTCATGGAATGTTGGTCGGGCGGCCAGGTTGGGAACTTGTGTCGGTCAAAGGCCAGCCCGGTTCGGCATCAATGGTCGCGAAATTCGATGCTGGTGCCGATGAGACGGTGATGGCTGCGTTTCCGTTCCCTCACGAACTGACTATTGGATTTACCGTGACTCCGGGGCGACTTATGGTCTCGACCACCCTCACTGCGACTGGCAAGCGCTCGGTGCCGGTGAGTTTCGGCTGGCACCCCTATTTCCGCTTGCCTGAAGTTGAACGTGGCCGTATTCGATTGGGTGCACCTGCTCGCCATCGCCTGGTACTCGATGAGATGGGACTTCCAACGGGCGAAGAGGTCTTTGAACCGGCATCGATCGTTCGAATCGGGGATCGCTCCTTTGACGACGCCTATCGCCTCGGGTCTGATCGTCAGTTACTCCTCGCTTCAGGGCGGCGCCGTCTGACTGTTGTCTTTGATCGAAAGTATTCCTACGCGCAGTTCTATGCGCCGCCCGGGGCAGACTTCATTGCTCTTGAGCCGATGACGGCTCCCACGAATGCGCTTTGTCAGGGGACCACGCCGATGGTCTCGCCGGGCGAGCGCTTCACTGCCCGTTTCGTTGTTTCCCTTACATGAACTCAGGAGTTCACATGTCTGCCGCGCCGCAACCAATCGAACAGTCAACTGAATGGTGGGAACTGGCCTCACACCAGGCCGAGATCGCTGACGTACACCTGCGCGATCTTTTTGCGTCCGATCCAAGTCGTGGTGAACGACTCAATGTTGAAGTCGGCGATCTCTACGTTGATTACGCCAAGCATCGTCTTAACGACGAGACACTGGCAAAGCTTTTTGCTCTTGCGCGTCGAGCCGACGTCGAAGGATTGCGCGATGCCATGTGGGCCGGTGAACACATCAACGTCACCGAAGACCGAGCAGTGCTTCATATTGCACTTCGGGCGCCGAAGGGTGTGGTGTTCACTGACGAAGGCCACGACGTTGTCCCCGAGGTCCATGAAGTTCTTGAACGAATGGGATCGTTCTCAGAACGGATTCGTTCAGGCGAATGGGTCGGGCACACCGGCAAACGTATTCGTACAGTGGTCAATATCGGAATCGGCGGAAGCGATCTCGGTCCGCGCATGGCTCATGAAGCATTGCTTCCGTACGCGCAGGAAACTATTGACGTTCGGTTTGTCTCAAATGTTGACGGCAATGAGTTCTATGAGCTCACTCGCGATCTCGATCCCGCTGAAACGCTCTTCATTATTGCGTCGAAGACGTTTACGACTCTCGAGACGATGACAAACGCGAATAGCGCTCGCGCATGGGCGCTCGCATCACTTGGCGACGAAGCGGCAATTGCCAAGCACTTTGTTGCCGTATCTACGAACGCTGCCGAGGTCTCGAAGTTCGGGATCGATACCGACAACATGTTCGGCTTCTGGGATTGGGTTGGTGGTCGTTACAGCTACGACTCAGCGATCGGGCTTTCACTGATGATCGCCATCGGACCTGACAACTTCACCGAAATGCTTGAAGGATTTCGACTCATCGACGAGCACTTCCGGACTGCACCGATGGAGCGAAATCTCCCGTTCATCCTCGGACTCATCGGTATTTGGTACAACAACTTCTTTGGTGCGCAAACTCTCGCTGTGTTGCCTTACAGCCACTACCTCGCACATCTCACGCCATACCTCCAACAACTCGCGATGGAAAGTAATGGCAAGTCCGTCGATCGTTGGGGTCGCACAGTGGGGACGCAAACAGGCGAGATCGTTTGGGGACAACCGGGCACGAACGGTCAACACGCGTATTACCAACTCATTCATCAGGGAACGAAGTTGATCCCTGCCGATTTCATCGGAGTGATTTCGGCTGCCCACGAGGTTGGTGGCCACCAAGACATCTTTATGGCGAACTTTTTCGCGCAGCCTGAAGCATTGGCGTTCGGTCGAACTGCTGAACAGGTTCGGGCCGATGACGTGCCCGAAGCACAGATTGCCGCCCGCACCTTCCTGGGGAATCATCCGACGACGTCAATCCTCGTGCCGGAACTTTCACCGAGAGTGCTGGGCCAGTTGATCGCTCTCTATGAGCACAAAACGTTTGTGCAGGGTGCGGTGTGGGGTATCGATTCGTTTGATCAGTGGGGAGTGGAGCTGGGCAAGAAGCTGGCCCAAGCGATTGTCCCCGAGCTCACGAACGAGACGGCCCCAGAACTTGCCCACGATTCGTCGACGAGTGCATTGATCCGTCGTTACCGCAAGGCTCGCGGCCGGGCCTGAGTTGAGCCCGGCGCGGCGCTGGGTGTCCGTGGCAGACTCCTCGTCCCTAGCGAGGAGGATGGCAGATGAAAGTTCTTGGTATTGATATCGGCGGCACAGGTATCAAGGGTGCCGTTGTCGATACCAAGAAAGGTCATCTCGTCACTGATCGGCTTCGATTGCTCACGCCTGATCCGGCAACGCCGGATGCAGTGGGAACGACGGTTGCTGAAATCGCGAAACATTTCGAGTGGAGCGGTCCGATTGGTTGCACCTTTCCTGGGGTCGTAAAGGGTGGCGTGGTGTACACCGCAGCGAATGTTGATCATTCATGGATCAATGCGGATGCAGCTCGCATCATTAGCGACGCAACCGGATGTCCCGTGACGATCGTGAACGACGCAGATGCTGCGGGCGAAGCTGAAACTCGCTTTGGAGCGGCACGCGGAAAATCTGGAGTCATCTTGACGATCACTTTGGGGACCGGCATCGGTTCAGCGTTGATGATCGATGGAACGCTTGTTCCGAATACCGAACTTGGTCATTTGTGGTTGCGTGGTGGCGATGCCGAGAAGTGGGCGGCGGCTTCGGTTCGCGAACGCCTTGAACTCGATTGGCAGGAATGGACAGCTCGCGTTGACGAGTATCTGTGCTCAGTCGAGAAATTGTTCTGGCCCGACCTCTTCATCATCGGTGGCGGAGTTTCAAAGAAGTCCGACAAGTTCATTCCGAATCTGACCTGTCGGACACCAGTCGTTCCAGCAACGCTCCGCAATGCGGCTGGGATCGTTGGTGGAGCACTCGCCGTAAGTCGTCATCGTGAGAAACATGGCACCGATGGCCAATCTCACATAGGGAAAAAGAAGTAGAGAAACGTTCTCAGCGGGTATGAAGTTCTGCTGGAAGATGAGCCGTATCGGAAAATCGAAAAAGGCTGAACGATAACGACGATGCAATATGCATCGGGCGAACCACACTGATCGACGCGTGGAAGGCAACGAAACGTTCCCATTCCCATGGAACGGGTTCGATTCCAAGAAGGTGTCCGAGGCTTACAGCATTCGCACCGGAGTGAGCGACGAAAACAATTCGTGGTCCTTCATGGTTCATGTCCCACAGTGGCGGGAACTGACGCGCGCGGGTGCAGCCGATGTCTGAAAGAAATGCCGTGAGGCCGCCGACAACGCGGTCATGGAATTCGCGAAACGATTCCGCACCAGGGATTGCTTCCCACTGTTCATTAAGCGGTCGACGTCGTTGTTGGGCGAACGCCTTCTCGATGACTTCTGACGGAGTTCCCTGCCATTCGGGCGCGCGAATTTCGGCGATCCAGTCGTGGGTTTCGGGTTCGAGGTTGAACGCCTCGATTAAGGGCTGAGCCGTTTGTTGTGCTCGAAGAAGCGGGGACACAACGAGACGATCGATCGGACGGTCGGCAAAGAAGGAGGGGATGAGTTCGGCCTGACGATGACCGATGTCGGTAAGCACTGGATCATCGACGCCACCTCCATCGATTTCCCACTGTGGTTGTCCGTGTCGAATGAAGATCAGTTCCATAGTTGGTCCAAGGGTTAGCCGCGACCAGGTCGGCGGCGATGGCGGTTACTCCAACACCCATGGTGCCAGTGGCGGCGAAGGTCTGGAGCATCGACTGGAACTGCGACGATGTGTCCCGTTCCCGACGGAATGTCGCGGTTGCATCCGGGGCAGACGTAGGCCTTGTTTGCTTCGTAGGGCTGCACTCGGCGAACCTCAACTTCGAGCCCCATCGGGTCGCGCTCGGGTTCGTTCGTCATCTCAACCGAAAAACGCCCAGATGACGAGGCCCAGGCAGACAATGATCGCCGCACTGACCATGACATAGTCGAACGGTGTGCGGCGTTGTTGGCGATGCGGATTGAATCCCACGGTCTAAGTATTCCCTGAGAATGGCGCGTCCCCGCACGCGGGTTGCGATGCGTCCACTGGTATCGTCCTCAGCCATGCGTTCCCCCCGAGTTCTTGCTGCTGGATTACTGCTGGTCGCCGGCATCACGATGGTTGCCGCCTGCTCAAGTGGGGGTTCCACACCGGCCGCACCATCGGGTGATGCGGTGCTCGTCGAGGGACAGCAGGTTTACTCGCAGAACTGCGCTGGTTGCCATGGCGCCTCCGGCGGTGGTGGGTACGGGCGGAAGTTGGCGGGAGTCGTAACGGTGAAATATCCAAACATCGACGATCAGATCGCTTTGATTACCAATGGGAAGGGCGCAATGCCCTCATTCTCAAAGAAGTTGACTTCAGACCAGATCACTGCGGTCACCCGGTACACGCGCGAGGTTCTCGGAACAAACTGACAACTCGATTGGGCAAAACCGGTTGGAACCACCATTCGAGTGGTTCCAACCGGTTTCAGATGAAGTCTTTACCTCTTGTATGCGTCGACTAATCCGATTTTGAGGTATTGGTTAGTTCCACCAGCCTTCGTCGAGTAACTGCTGGTTCCTTGCGCGATTCCCCAAACTTCGATGTTGTCGCCTTGCGAAATGGGCCCGAGTTGGGCACATGAATTTGAAGGGAGTTGAACTTTCCCTTGAGTGCTGGTGACTGCTGCTCCGAAGCTTTGATTCGAATCAATCATCAGAATCGCATTTCCATATTCGAAGTTGTACTTGTGCCAGGAATTGCTGTAGTTCGCCATGAGGGTGCATGGTCCCGTTGCGGCATCGAACTGAAATACATGTGCCCAGAAATGAAGGCACTGCCCCGTAAATGAATTCCCGTCTTTTGTGACCATTCCGTCGGGTGGGGTTTCTGTGCACATCGCCTTCGTGAGAATCGGAGGCGGAAGTGTGGTGGTCGTGACCATCGACGTTGTGGTTCGAGGCACCGTTGTCGTGGTTGCTTCGGTTGTGGTTGTGGTCGGTCCCGCTTTAGAACTCGAACCGTTTGACACCAATGCGCCGACTAGAGCGAGGATCACGACTGCCCCAACTGCTGCTCCCGCGATTACCCATTTACGGTTCGACAGGAAACCTGAGGAACTTGAATCGCTATCGGGTCCTGAAGGATCCAGGGGAGACGTGCCGGCTGGTGGCGGCGGAAGCGTTTGCCCTAGCGGCGGTGATTCCGGGGGAACGCCTGAATCATTGGGGGGAGGGTGTTCTTCGGTCATGTGCTGTCCTTTTTGTTGGAGTACTCGCTGTGCGGCGCTGCCTAGAGACAGGTCGGAGAGGAAGAAAGAACAGTAATTTTTTGAAATAGTCACAAGGTGGCTCAATCTGAAATTGAGCGTTAGCGCTTAGTGAAGTCCAAGATGGCCAACGAGCCCTAAGTATTCGAACGACTCATGTTTCGGTACTGATCTGCTTTTAGGTTCATTCGTTCGGTGACCAGTCGCCCTCTCTGCGATCCACATTCAGGAGGTTCGATGCTTGCCACCATCGGGTCGGCAACGTTGTCAGGTATCGATGGTGTACCTGTCGCCGTTGAAGTACACGTTGCCAACGGGTTGCCCGGATTCACTGTCGTCGGATTGCCCGATGCGTCATGTCGCGAAGCACGAGATCGTGTGCGCGCCGCACTTCTTACATCGGGCTACTCGTGGCCCGACCGACGAACAACGGTAAATCTTGCGCCAACTTCGGTTCGCAAAGTCGGAGCATCGTTGGATCTCGCGATTGCGATCGGCGTTCTCGTGGCCAGCGAACAGATACCCGCTGATGTCGTCACTGACCGAGCCTTTCTCGCCGAGGTCGGTCTCGACGGTTCGCTCCGCCATGTTCCTGGTGCACTTTCACTTGTTGCCGCGTGTCCACAGTCCGAAATCATCGTTGCGCCGGCTTCCTATTCCGAAGCATCGCTTGTGGCTCGACCCACAATCCGGTGTGCCGCAGATTTACGAACGTTGGTTGACGCGTTGCTCGCAGAAGCACCGTGGCCGCGACCTCCAGACGAACCCATTGCCGCGTCGAACGTTGGCGATTCCGATCTTGCCGATGTTCGTGGTCATCGACTGGCTCGCTTTGGCCTCGAAGTTGCTGCTGCCGGCGGTCACCACCTTTTGATGGTTGGCCCGCCTGGTTCGGGCAAGACGATGTTGGCCGAGCGTCTTCCTGGCTTATTGCCCGATCTCGACGATCACACAGCGTTCGATTCCACGCGTGTGCATTCAGCCGCGGGCGAATCAATCGTTGGCGGTTTGGTTCGGCGTCCACCATTGCGAGCTCCGCATCACGGAATGAGCGCTGTAGCCATGGTTGGCGGTGGAACGCATCGATTGCGCCCAGGCGAAATTTCGATGGCGCATGGCGGTGTGCTTTTCCTCGATGAAATGGGAGAGTTCGGTGCAGTAGTTCTCGATTCGTTGCGACAGCCGCTTGAAGAAGGCGTTATTCGTTTGGCGCGAGCCGAGACGCGTGTGGAATTGCCGGCACGCTTTCTGCTCGTTGGAGCGATGAACCCGTGCCCGTGCGGCGAGGGTGTGGTTCCGGCGGCGTGTCGATGCTCCGACCGGGCCCTTGAGCGGTATCGCAGGCGCCTCTCAGGCCCGTTGCTTGATCGCTTCGACCTTCGTATTGAAGTACACCGGCCAGATCCTCGGCAGTTACTAGGCGGAAGCGCGGCGGAATCAAGTGCTGTCGTTGCTGACCGTGTTCGCAGCGCTCGATGTCGCGCCATCGAGCGTGGCGTTCGATGCAATGCCGAGCTTTCATCGGCAGCTCTTGAGCGCACCTCTCCACTTGAAACCGATGCGTCTGCGCTTATTGAACGGTCACTTGAATCTGGCCGCCTTTCGGCGCGTGGAATGCGCCGAGTGTGGCGGGTTGCGCGCACGATCGCTGATCTCGAAGGTCACGATGGCGCTCTCACTGCAGAACATGTGGCCAGCGCACTTCATCTGCGAACTGATCCGGCATTTCTTGTTCGTTCATTGGTGAACTAAGTGGTCAAGGCGCGACTTCCGGACGAAGCATGGGTTGTTGCTCTTTCCCGCGTGCCCGGAATAGGGCCGGCTCGGCTACGGGCACTTCTTGCGAGTGACGAACCTGCGTCACTTTGGCGTTCTGTCTGCAACGGTTCACTCCCTCACGAGTTGCCTCCCGGTGCGACTTCTCGCGGTGCCGGGCTTCGACTTCCTCAAGCGCTTCGCGATCAATGGCGTTCCGTAGCAAGAACGATCGATCCTGAGGCGTATTGGAACGCGCATGTCGAAGCCGGTGTCGGCGTGATGCTTCGATGGTCTCCCTCTTTCCCAGAAGAACTCGCCGACGACGATGACGCGCCGGCCATTCTGTTTTGGCTCGGCGACATCGATCGGTTGGCGGGCACGCGTGTTGCGGTGGTTGGCACCCGTCGCGCCAGTCGTTACGGCATCGATGTTGCAAACGAGTTCGCTCGGGAACTTTCACTTGCCGGCATTTCGGTGGTGTCGGGATTGGCACTTGGTATCGATGGAGCCGCGCATGCTGGCGCACTTGCCGTCGAAGGGGCCCCACCAATTGCCGTGGTCGGAAGCGGGCTTGATCGGGTGTACCCCCGCGCGCATCGGTCCTTATGGAGAGCAGTGGCCGAACGCGGCGTTGTGTTGAGTGAATACCCGTTGGGCTCGTCGGCAGTGGCGTGGCAGTTTCCGGCGCGCAATCGCATTATCGCTGCGCTTTCCGATGTTGTTGTGGTGGTCGAGTCGCAATCGACCGGGGGAGCTTTGGGTACCGCAGTCGAAGCAGCAAGACGGGGCCGAACAGTGCTTGCCGTCCCTGGGCCAATCACGGCACCAAGCTCAGCGGGAACGAATCAACTGTTGTTCGACGGCTGTGGGCCTGTTCGCGATGTCGATGATGTCCTCCTCGCACTTGGTCGTGAACCGGAACGACGCCGAGTCGCAGCCGAGCAGCGTCCGACTCCAATCGGAAAAGCGAAGGAAGTTCTCGAAGCCTTGCCCTGGCAGGCGATTCCTATGGAGCAGGTCCTCTCCGCGACAGGTCTCGAATTGGGTTTAGTCATGCTTGTGCTGGAGCAACTGGAGAACGATGGGTGGGTCTCACAGCGCTCCGGATGGATTGAACGGATTGGCCGCGGGGGAGCGAGATGACGGCGTGCGCAACGATCACCAAGCATCCGAGAGAACGTTCAATGCTCGCCGTTACAGTTTTGTTTGTGGCTCGCGAAGCAGATCCGTGGTTTCTTGATGAGTTCCAAGCGTCACTGACGTCGGTCTCTGACGCAACTCTTCGCGCCTATCGCAGTGACATCCACCAGTTCGTCGAATGGGTGGGCCGCCAAGACATCGAAATGCCAGCCGATGTCAGCCGCACGATTTTGCGGCGCTACATCGGTGCGATGACTACGAGAAAGCTTGCGCGGCGTTCTATTGCTCGAAAAGCGTCTGCGTTGCGCCGTTACTTTGCATGGCTTGTTCGTAGCGGTCATCTCAATGCCGACCCCTCGGCTGGTCTCAGTGCCCCCGGTTCAACGGGTCGGCTTCCGCGCGTTCTTCGTGACGATGAACTCACGCAAGTTCTCGATAATCCGCCAGGGACAACGGCGAATGATCCTCCAGCGATTCGCTCTCGTGACGACGCGGTCCTTGAACTCCTTTACGGAAGCGGATTGCGCGTTTCGGAGGTCTGCAGCATTCGCCCCGAAGACCTCGACCTTGCTCGCCGACGTGTCGTGGTGTGGGGTAAGGGTTCCAAACAGCGCGTCGTTCCGCTGAGTGCCCCTGCGGTCGAAGCACTTGAACAGTGGCTTGGCCATGGTCGGCGCGTGCTGGCCACGGCATCGTCACCATCCGATGCGGTGTTTCTCAATCGCAAGGGAACGCGACTCGGCACTCGGGATGTTCGTCGTCTGCTCGACCGTCGCGCACCTTCCCCGACACATCCGCACGCGTTGCGCCACACCTTCGCTACGCATTTGCTCGACGGCGGAGCCGATCTCCGGGCCGTGCAGGAACTGCTCGGACACGCTGATCTTGCTACAACGCAGCTCTACACGCATGTAAGCAAAGAACGCTTGCGCACAGTGGTCGACTCAACCCACCCGCGCGCTTGAACTAGCTATACCGCTTCATCCTTCCCCGGTGAGTAGTCGTAACCGGAAGGATCAGTGTGCGATCAGTGCCGTTCACTTTGCGGGCGCGTGTTGTCAGACTCGCTCTTGTTGTTGCTGTCAGTTCTTCGATGTTTGTGTTCATGACGCCGAAACTGACAAGTGCTGCGCCGTCATCTGGGGACTACCGACCGCCGAGTGACACTCCGATAATCGATCACTTCCGACCACCGCCGAAACCATGGATGGCTGGCAACCGTGGTATCGACTACGGCACTGAACCTGGCGCCCAGATCTGGGCGGCTGGCGATGGGCGTGTGATTTTTGCTGGGCAGGTTGGCGGCCAACTTCATGTCACCGTTGAACACTCCGATGGCTTGCGAACGAGTTATTCATTCTTGGCATTGATCTCGGTCGATGTCGGTAATCGGGTTCATGGTGGCGAGGTCATCGGAATCGCCGGTGGGCCATTCCATTTTGGTGTTCGTGCGCCCGATAATTCCTATCTCGATCCCGAAGCGCTTCTTGCGGGTTCTCTTCGGCCGTCGGTACGACTCGTACCCGGCACCGATCAAGGTCTCGAACGGTTAGGTGCACAAGAGCGCCGATCGTTACTTGAGACATTTCTCGACGACGGAGTTGCCGCACTGTCCGTAGCGGCGAGTTTTTCTTCACGGACATCGGCGTTGCTCACTCATTATGTGGTCGAGTTGAATCCGGATACTCACGCAGCGCGACTTGCGTATGCGGTTGGAAAATGGTTCAAGGACCGCCGGACTTGCACGGAGTCTTCAACTCCAGTTCCTTCTCACGCGACGCGACGCATCGTCGTCTTGGTGAGCGGACTGGGTACTGCAAGCGACTCGAATACTGCGTGGGAGATCGATACCAAATCACTTGGCTATGCCGATACCGATGTCGTTCGATACTCCTACGAAGGTGGTCAGGCTCCCCGAGTTAGTAACGATCAAGGATCGACGTTGCGTGAGGATGTGTCACAACCACTCGGAGCAATCACGACTCGTCCGTTTACTGCCACCGACAGTCAGCAGTCGGTTGGAACCTCCGCAGATCGTTTGGGTGTTCTCTTGCAGTCGGTTGCGATTGCACAACCAGGTGTTCCGATTGACGTTGTTGGTCATTCGCAAGGCGGCGTTGTGGCCCGTCTCGCAGTCGAGCGTTCTGGAGCAGAGAATCAACTTCCATCAGAGGTTCAAACATTGGTGACGGTGTCTTCTCCTCAACGAGGAGCCCCGTTGGCCACCGGCGTGGTTGCTCTCGCTGACACTCCCGGTGGCGCTGCGGCGTTGTCGCAGGTGCGCGCTTCCGGTATGGCCGATGAACTCGACAACCGGTTGCCGGCGTTGACGGATTTGGCCGAAACCTCGGCAACGATGGACGAACTCCACAATCGGCCGATTCCCGCAGGGGTTCGGTTCGTGACGATCGGCGGCTCGGGTGATTTGGTGGTTCCGGGGTCTTCGGCCGGAGATTCAGCTGCCGATGCGTCGATCATCTTGCCGACGCCCATTGGGAAAGAGGCTCACGGCTCGCTTCCCTCCACCCCAGCAGCCACAAGGGAAATCGGCCTTGCCGTGGCAGGAATGGGTCCCACCTGTCAGAGCTTCGGTGTCGCCCTTTCGGGGGTTCTGACGGCCGAAACCATCCGATACGGCGAGACCCTCGCCAGCGCGAATGCGGCGATTGGTGCCGGCGTGCTGGCCATCCCGCCGGGCGACTAATCGGTGGGCTGGCCCCTTTCCCTAGTGCTCCCATACACTCACAACCCGGCCCAACGACCGTTGGGCATGTTGATCACCCGATCGACATACCTCTAGACACCCCGCAGCCGTGCACCCCACGGTCGTCTCCATCCTGGAAGACGCCAGCACGGGCCTGCGATCCTCCGAACCGATGGGAAGGAACACCCTCATGGCACCAGTTGTCACAATGCGCCAACTGCTCGATTCCGGCGTGCATTTCGGTCATCAGACCCGCCGTTGGAACCCGAAGATGAAGCGATTCATTCACGGCGAGCGCAATGGCATCTACATCATCGATCTTGAGCAGACGCTCGGCCGTATCGAAACCGCGTACAACTTCGTACGTGATCTCGTTGCCGACGGTGGCTCGATCCTGTTCGTGGGCACGAAGAAGCAAGCCCAGGATCCGGTGCGTAACTACGCCGAACGCTGCGGCATGCCCTATGTCAACGAGCGTTGGCTCGGCGGCATGCTCACCAACTTCCAGACCATGTCGAAGCGCGTCGCAAAAATGAAGGACTACCAGCGCATGCGCGATTCTGGTGACTTCGAAGCGATGCCGAAGAAGGAAGCCCTTCTTATTAGCCGTGAACTCGAGAAGCTCGAGCGCAACCTTGGCGGCATCCGCAACATGGAACGCCTCCCAAGCGCGATCTTTGTTCTTGACACCAAGAAGGAAGACATCGCCGTTACCGAAGCCAACAAGCTCGGTCTTCCGATTGTTGCTGTTGTCGACACCAACTGTGATCCCGACATCATCACGTTTGTGATCCCGGGCAACGACGACGCCATTCGTTCCGCGAACCTCATGGCTCGCGTGATCAGCGATGCCGTTGAAGAAGGACGCTTTATTGCATCGCGCAAGCGTGGCGCAGTTTCTCCCGAGGGCCCGGCCATTGTCGCCGAGCGCACCCCTGAAGAAGAAGAAGCGCATGAGGCTGCTCAGGCCGATGCTCGTCGTCAGGCTGCAGAAGCGGCCGCTGCTCGTGAAGCACGTATCGCTTCAGAACGCGCAACTGCCGAAGAAGCAATCACGCAGACCGATCCCGCAAACGAAACGACCCAGGAGTCCTAAACCCCCATGGCTGAATTCACCGCCAAGGACGTCCAGAACCTTCGTCAGATCACTGGCGCCGGAATGATGGACGCCAAGAAGGCGCTCACCGAAAACGATGGCGACTTCGAAGCCGCCAAGCAGTGGTTGCGCGAGAAGGGTCTGGCCAAAGTCGCCAAACTCGGCGATCGCGAAAACGCGCAAGGTTCCGTTTGTGTCGTCGTTGACGGCTCAGTCGGTGCCATCGTGCAGCTCAAGAGCGAAACCGATTTCTCGGCGAAAGCCGCTGATTTCATTTCCGTGGTGCAAGACCTCACCGAGATCGTCGTTGAAAAGGGCGCCGACGCGGTGTCCGAACTCAGCGAGGAGCTCGACGCTCTGAAGATCGCTAAGAAGGAAAACATCGAACTCGGCACCGTCGTTCGTTTCGATGCAGCCGGCGACAATGTCCTCGATTCCTATCTGCATCTTCAAGATGGTCGTGGCGTCAACGCTGTACTCGTGGAACTCCAAGGTGGAAACAAAGAGATCGCTCACGATCTTGCGGTGCACATTGCGTTCTCGAAGCCGGCGTACCTCAGCCGTGACGAAGTTCCCGCCGAAGATGTAGAGCGTGAGCGTCAAGCGCTTCTCGACATCACAAAAGCTGAAGGTAAGCCTGAAGCGGCCTGGCCAAAGATCGTCGAAGGACGAATCAATGGCTGGTACAAGGAACAGGTTCTCCTTGAACAGCAGTTCGTGCGAGACGACAAGAAATCGATCACCGATCTACTTGCCGGCGCAACGCTCGTTCGTTTCGCTCAGGTGTTCATCGGGGCCTGATGGCATCCGCACCCGCCCGCTGGTCGCGGGTCCTTCTGAAGGTTTCGGGTGAAGCATTTGCTGGCGATGCCGGTTACGGCATCGACGGTCATGTCGTGCAACGCATAGCGAAGGACATCGTTGATGTCCTCGCTGATCATCCCGACGTTCAGATCGCCATTGTTGTTGGTGGCGGAAATATTTGGCGAGGAATGGTCGGCGCCGGAGCTGGCATGGATCGCGCGCAAGCCGATTACATGGGAATGCTTGCCACAGTGATTAACGCGCTTGCCCTTCAAGACACGCTTGAGCAATTGGGTCAACCCACTCGGGTGCAGTCCGCTATCCAAATGGCGCAGGTCGCCGAGCCATACATCCGCCGTCGGGCGGTGCGTCATCTCGAAAAGGGGCGCGTCGTTATCTTCGCTGGCGGAACGGGCAACCCGTTTTTCACCACCGATACCACCGCTGCATTGCGGGCGGTTGAAATCGAAGCCGGAGTTCTGCTGAAGGGCACCCATTCGGGCACCGACGGCATCTATACCGACGATCCCCGGACCAATCCTGAGGCGACCAAACTTGAAGAGGTCACCTACCTCGATGTCCTGAATCAGGGGCTCCGGGCTATGGATTCCACGGCGATCACCCTTTGTATGGACAACAATCTGCCCATCGTCATGTTCGATCTCACCGGCGAGGGCAATGTGCGTTCGCTACTTGAGGGCGGTTCGGTCGGTACTCTCGTCCGTTGAGGCGGTTGTTGGAGTCCCCGTCGCATTTGTCGATTTCTCCTGGAGTGTTCTGATGACATCAGAGATGGCCGACCTGCTGCTTGCAGAAACAGTCGACAAGATGAAGAAGGTCGTCGTGCATACGCGAGCCGACTTCGCTTCCATTCGTACCGGCCGGGCTGCTCCCGCTCTTGTCGAGAAAATTCTGGTTGATTACTACGGCTCGGAAGTTCCGCTGCAACAGATCGCTGGCTTCAATGTTCCTGAAGCTCGGCAATTGCTCATCACTCCCTACGACAAGGGAGCAATCGGAGCGATCGAACGTGCGCTTCAGCAGTCTGACCTCGGACTCAATCCGAGCAACGACGGCATTTCGATTCGCCTCACGTTTCCTCCGCTCACTGGTGAGCGTCGCAAAGAACTCGTGAAGGTCGTCAAGAATATGGCTGAGGAAGGCAAGGTCTCGTTGCGTAACCAGCGTCGGTCGACACGCCAAGAACTTGAGGCGCTCGAGAAGTCTGCCGACCTCTCCAAAGACGAACTGGAACGCGCCGAGAAAGAACTCGACAAAATCATTCACACCCAAGAAGCGGAAATCAGTGACGCACTGGGTGCCAAGGAAACTGAATTGATGGAGGACTGATGGCGCCTGATGACTTGTCTCGAGAACCGAGAGCGCCAGGCGATCCCGAAGAAGTTCGGATCATCACCGTTGACGAAATAGCCGAGGCATCAAGTCGTCCCGATATCGCTACTCGACTTCCCGAGCGCGACCTTCCGCCCCCTCCGCCGCCGGTAATGAATGTCGGACCACCCACCGGCGAACACGAAATGCCGCATTGGACCGAACCGGCGACTGGTCAGGTACCTGCCGTTGTCATCGGAGACAATGTGACCGATGACGACCGCGCATCGATGACCGATAGTCCACGCTGGCGAAGTGAGCACGACACAACCGAGCACGGCGATCTCTTCGCCGATCTCGGTTCGGTCGAACCCGATGAACCAGTTGCCGAGCGGCTTGGCGCGCTCGATACCGATGACCGCATCTCTGACGAGGCGTATTTGAATTTCGACGATGTCGAACTCGACCCGCAGCCTCGCCGCCGCGGTTCACGTCGGGGACGCGCTGCTCGCTCTGTCGACATCGCCAACGATTCGTTGTCGGCAATTCTTCTTCCACCCGATCTTGTCGGTGCTCCGACAGAGGCTCCATTGCCGCCTCCTCCTGCCCCTCCAGCGGCGCGCGCTGAACGAGTCCGCAAGCCCGAAGATGAAAGTGCGCCTGAAGGCACAAAGGGTCGCAATGTCCCAATTGCTGCAGCAGTTGGTATCGGGATGGCAATCGTTGCCGCGCTTTTGTTCAAGGCCGGTCCAGCACCCGCAATGCTTCTCATCGAAGTTGTTCTGGTTGCCGCAGGGTTCGAATACTTCACTGCAATGCAGCGCAGCGGATTTCGTCCTGCAACGTTGCTTGGCCTTGCAGCAGTCGCAGGACTTCCGATTGCGTGTTACTGGAAGGGCGAGTCTGCAATTCCGGCAATCATCGTTCTCACATTCATCTTTGGTGTTGTTTGGTATCTCAGTAGCGCGAGTGGGCGAGCTCGCCCGACCGCGAACCTCGGCATCACGCTTATCGGAGTTATTTGGGTTGGCGTACTCGGCAGTTATGCCGCGCTGATCGTCGACATCCCAGCTCAGGGTGTGAGCTTGCTGCTTGTTGCGGTCTTCGCAGCGGTCGCCACCGATGTGGGTGGATTCTTCTTCGGTAGAGCGATGGGTCGGAGTCCGCTGAGCGTGATTTCTCCGAATAAAACTGTCGAAGGGCTTGTTGGCGGAATCGCGGCCACGGTTTTTGCGGTCTTTGTACTTGTTGTGGTCTTGGGCGTGGGTTCGTTGAGTGCAGGCAAGGCGCTTGTGCTCGCTGTCGTCCTCGCCGTCGTGGCTCCGTTGGGCGATCTTGCGGAGTCACAGTTCAAACGTGATCTCGGCCTCAAGGACATGGGTTCGATGCTCCCAGAGCATGGAGGGCTGCTCGATCGCTTCGATGCGCTCTTGTTCGTCCTGCCCGCGACCTACTACGTCGTGCGAATCCTCGGATTGGGCTGATCCCGCGGGGAATCTCGGATTCTCTCTCGGTAGGCTGAATCCATGTCGTTGACTCGTGTCGCCCTCGCCGGATCTACCGGCTCGATAGGCACGCAAGCGCTCGAGGTCATCGACGCCGAATCAGAACACTTCGAACTCACCGCGCTTGGGGCCACGGGTCGCCAACCTGACGTGATCATCGAACAGGCCCGTCGTTACCGACCGGCTGTCGTTGCAATTAGTGATCCGGGCGCAGCTCTCTACATTGCTGCCGAACTCCCAGGTGTCGATGTTCGCGGCGGTGCCGACGCAATGGCGAGCCTCGCTCTCGAGGCCGATGTCGTGGTGAACGGTGTGGTCGGGTTTGCCGGGCTGTCGGTCACGTTGGCGACACTCGAAGCAGGCCGCCGACTTGCGTTGGCCAATAAAGAGTCATTGATTGCGGCCGGGCCTGTCGTGCAGATTGCGCGTCGTACTCCTGGCGCCGAACTTGTTCCCGTCGATAGTGAACACGGAGCAATTCATCAGTGCCTTCGTGCAACCGATAATCGAACTCGCGTTGCTCGACTGCTTCTCACGGCAAGTGGTGGCCCGTTTCGCGGCCGCAGCGCCGAAGACCTGGCAAATGTCACGATCGAAAATGCGCTGGCTCATCCGACGTGGAGCATGGGTCCCAAGATCACAATCGATTCATCGACGCTTATGAATAAGGGTCTCGAGGTGATCGAAGCGCACGAACTCTTTGGCGTGCCGGCAGGGGACGCTGGATACGGCATCGGATTCGACGAGATCGATGTCGTTGTTCACCCGCAGTCGATCGTGCACTCAATGGTCGAGTTCACCGATGCATCAACCATTGCGCAACTCTCGACTCCTGATATGCGTCTTCCCATCGGATACGCGTTGGCCTGGCCCGATCGCATCACAACACCATTCGGTCGCATCGATTGGTCAACCCTCGGACGACTCGATTTCGAGCCGCCCGACCTCAAGGCATTCCCGTGTTTGGCGCTTGCCTATGCCGCTGGCCGTGCTGGTGGAACGGCACCGGCCTGGATCAGCGCGGCAAACGAGGTTGCGGTCGACGCATTTCTTCAAGGCCAGATCGCATGGCGTGACATCGCTGCGATCATTTCGGCCACTCTCGATCGTCACGACGGTGCACCCGCGACGGATGCCCCATCGGTTATCGATGCCGATGCTCAGGCACGACGAGTCGCATCGGAAGAACTCAATCGATTTGCGACGACGGTGCGCACATGACGACTCCAACTGAGATTGAAGCAGGAAATGATGGCGACCCAACAGTCGTAGCCAAGCCAGCGCTGCTTGAGCGATTTTTTGGAAACCAGATCGTGCTGCTGGGACTTCTCCTGTCCCTGCTCGGGTGGGTGGCGTTCACTCGTATTTGGCTCTTCGTCCTTATCATCGCGATTGTTGCGTCGGTCTTTTTGCATGAGATGGGTCACTTTCTCATGGCGAAGCGCAATGGCATGAAGGTCACCGAGTTCTTCATTGGTTTCGGACCGCGTGTGTGGTCATTCCGGCGCGGCGAAACCGAGTACGGACTCAAACTGATTCCTGCCGGGGCTTATGTGCGCATCATTGGCATGCACGGCCTTGAGGAAATCGAAACTACTGACGATGAAGAGCGCACCTATCGGGCACAGTCCTATTGGCAGCGCATGCCGGTTGTTCTTGCTGGGCCGGTGGTCAACATCGTCTTGGGCTTGTTGTTGCTTGTTGTTGTATTTGCTGGGTTCGGTCACCCGTCATCCGATAAATGGAAGATCGAATCAGTTTCAAGTGGTTCGGCTGCTGCTGCGGCTGGTCTTGAGCCTGGCGACCGTATTTTGGCGTTCGATGGCCAACCCGTAGGTGCGTTCGATGACTTCACATCGACGATCCGCGCACACGGCGGCACCGTTGGTGAACTCACTATTCAACGTGGCGACGAACAGTTCACGATTCCCGCCACCATCGGTTGGTCGCTCAACGCCGATGGTGCCCGCGCGTTGCAGCCGCTCGTTCCCGGCGATCGGGTCACGAAGGTGGGCGACACGGTTGTGTCTTCCTATTCAGAAGCGCAGTCGGCGATGCTTCGAGTTTTAGGTCCGGTGGTCGTCACGTTCGATCGCAACGACCGCGCGTTCACAACCACGATCGATGGTCCTATTGCATTGCCGATCGACGGGTACCGAGGTTTCCTTGGCGTTAGTCCCCGTTCGGTGCTCGTGCATGCCGGCATCGTGGAAGCAACCGGACAAGCGTTCAGTGCGTTCGGTGACACCGTTGTTGGATCAGTGCAGGGAATCGGCCGCATCTTCTCGCCATCAGGTATTGGAAAGTTAGCGACGCAGGTTGCCAACGGGGGAAGCTCCACATCTTCGGGTTCAGTCGAGCCAGCGGGGTCGGCGACTTCAGGGGCAGCGCCCGCTCCGACGGCGTCATCGAACGCCGATCGTCCGATGTCGCTGCTCGGCATCGTGAACGTGGGCACCCAACTTGGCGAGCAGGCGGGCTGGGCGGGCGTATTGGCGCTTCTCGCCACGGTCAATATTTTCCTCGGTCTCATCAACCTGGCCCCCTTGTTGCCGTTTGATGGCGGACACATCGCCGTTGCTACCTATGAAGAGATTCGTACCCGCAGATCGGGAAAGTCCTATCGGGTCGACATGGCCAAACTGATGCCCGTCACCTATGTGGTGGTGCTTCTCATGGTCGGGCTCTTTGCGTCCACGCTGTATCTCGATGCCGTGGACCCCGTGAAACTCTCGCCGTAGCCCTAACCTCATAGTCGTGAGCGAGCTTTTCCCGCAGACCCGATACCAGCGACGAGCAACTCGTCAGTTGCACGTTGGTGATGTTGCCGTGGGTGGTGGTGCACCCATCACGATCCAGTCGATGACCACCACGAAGACCGCCGATGTCGAAGGCACGTTGCAACAGATCTACGCGCTTGCCGGGGCCGGTTGCGACATCGTGCGATGCACGTGCAACGAACAAGAATCTGCTGAAGGCCTTGCGCATATCGTTCCGCGTTCACCGTTGCCGATCATCGCTGACATTCACCATCAGTACCGGCGCGCGCTTGAAGCGATGGAAGCGGGTGTTCAGGGTTTGCGTCTGAACCCCGGAAATATTCGTCGGCCCGAACACATCAAGGCAGTTGCTCTTGAAGCTAAAGACCGCGGCATTCCGATTCGCATCGGCGTCAACGGCGGTTCTCTCGATCCCGAGTTGTATGAGAAGTACGGCGGAAGAGTCACTGCCGAAGCAATGGTCGAATCGGCCAAGCGTGAACTCGCATACTTCGAAGAGGTTGGCTTCGACGATGTAAAGATTTCAGTGAAGGCCTCGAATGTTGCGTTAATGATCGACGCCTATCGGTTGCTTGCCGACACGGTCGACTATCCGCTGCATCTCGGCGTGACCGAAGCTGGTCCGCCACCTGCTGGTCTGGTTAAAGCGACCGCGGGCATGGCTACGTTGTTGGCCGAAGGAATTGGCGACACCATCCGCTATTCGCTTACCGCCGATCCGGTCGAAGAAGTGCGCGCCGGTCGCTGGTTACTTGAAAGTCTTGGTCTGCGAGAACGACGTGGTCTCGATCTCATCGCGTGTCCTTCCTGTGGTCGCGCTGAAGTCGATGTCATCGATGTTGCCGCTCGAGCCCAAGAAGCGCTCACGGGCTTGAACATTCCGATTCAGGTTGCCGTTATGGGTTGTGTTGTGAACGGACCAGGCGAGGCTCGCGAAGCCGACCTCGGAATCGCTGCCGGTCGAAAGCGTGGCCACTTGTTCGTCAAGGGTGAAGTCGTCAAGGTCGTGCCGGAATCCGAGATGGTTGAATCCCTCGTCGAGTGGGCGCAGATCATTGCCGACGGGGGAGTCGAAGAAGCGCTTCGTCGCAAGGACGAGGGCGCAGCCGCCGAAGCGGAAGCCGATCGCATGGCACTGCTCGACGACAAGGGTGACGATGCCAACCACGCTGAAGAGCGCATCGAACTGATCCGCAAACTCGATTGACCCTGTTGGTTGTGACGGGGTCTGAGAAGGCGTCGCCTAGCATCATGAGCCATGGCAAAGGCCCCTGTTCTCACACCGCAGTCTGAAGATTTCCCCCGCTGGTATCAAGACATTGTTGCCAAGGCGGAACTGGCCGACAACGGTCCGGTGCGCGGCACGATGGTCATCCGCCCCTATGGCTATTCCATCTGGGAACAGATGCAGGCCGAGGTCGATCGCCGTATCAAGTTGGCAGGCGCAAAAAACGCATACTTCCCATTGTTCATTCCGGAGAGTTACCTCAAGCGCGAGGCCGAACACGTTGAAGGCTTTAGCCCGGAGCTGGCGGTCGTCACCGTGGCCGGCGGAAAAGAACTGGAAGAGCCTGTCGTTGTTCGTCCCACATCAGAAACCGTCATTGGCGAATTCATGGCGAAGTGGGTGCAGAGTTACCGCGATCTTCCGCTGTTGCTGAATCAGTGGGCCAACGTTGTCCGGTGGGAATTGCGTCCGCGCATTTTCCTGCGCACGAGCGAGTTCCTTTGGCAAGAAGGACACACCGCACATGTGTCTGAAGAAGACGGTCGTCAGTATTCAGAACGCATCCTTTACGACGTGTATGCATCATTTATGCGAGATGTTCTGGCGATGCCTGTCGTTGTTGGGCGCAAAACCGTGAAGGAACGTTTCGCTGGCGCAACAAACACGATGACCTGCGAAGCGATGATGGGTGACGGAAAAGCTCTGCAAATGGGCACGAGTCACGAACTTGGTCAGAACTTCTCCAAGGCATTCGATATTCAGTTCCTTGATAACGAAGGTACGCAGCAACACGCGTGGACAACGTCATGGGGCGTTTCAACGCGAATGGTGGGCGGACTCATCATGTGTCACGGTGATGACAACGGTCTTCGCATTCCGCCCGCGCTTGCACCCGTACAGGTTGTCGTGATCGCGGTTCGCGACGACGAGGCCGTCATCGAGCGCTGCCGTTCGCTTGCTGCTGAACTCACCGACGCCGGAGTGCGCGTGGAACTTGATGTACGAGTCGAGACATCAATGGGCCGTCGTGCCACAGATTGGGAACTGAAGGGTGTGCCAGTTCGACTTGAACTTGGTCCGCGGGATTTGGCCGAAGGCGTCGTTACACTTGCGAATCGAATAAGCGGTTCCAAAGATGCCGTGGCCCTCGATGGACTCGCAGCGACCGTGAGAGCTTCTCTTGATGCTGCGCAAGCACAACTGCTGGCCGAAGCCACCGAGCGCAGAGACTCCCGTACCGTCGATGTCACCACCATCGCTGAAGCCGCTGAAGCTGCTACTGCTGGATGGGCCCGCATTCCGTGGGCTGCTCTAGGCGCAGATGGCGAGGCCGAACTGGCGAAATCGAGCGTCACGGTTCGCTGCTTGGTGATGCCCGATGGCTCACTTCCGACTTCAGATAGCGCTGAAGGTGCGGTCGCCGTCGTCGCTCGGTCGTACTGAGGATCCCTTTCGGTCCGGTAAAAAGAGGTCCTGAACAGGGATTTTATCCGCTGAGGGTGGGTCTGAGGTCCGGTCTCGGGTGGTCGTTTTGGGGCCGAGGGGTCTACACTCTCTGTATCGCAATCGTTCTGCAGTACTGACGAAGGCGTGGGCTTCTGCCCACGCCTTTTGTTTCGGCCGGATTATGGCGATGAACCCGCAGTCAGTGATCTTTGAAACCCTTTGGAAGGAGGCCAACAATGAGCGTGTCCGCACGTGTACGAGCACTTATCGAACCATTGGTGGCCGCCGAGGGTCTTGAATTGTTCGATCTTGAACAGGTTGGACCAGTACTTCGGGTCACGGTTGATCGTGAGGGTGGCGTCAGCATCGACGACATCACAAAGACCACTCGAGCAATTTCTCGAGCATTCGATGAACACGATCCCATCTCCAGTGGTTACACACTCGAGGTCTCGAGTCCTGGGCTTGAGCGTGTGTTGCGCACACCAGCTCACTACGCGTGGGCAGTTGGTCGCACGGTTGCGGTCAAGACATTCCCGAACCACCCCATCGGCCGTCGCTTTGCCGGCACCGTTACCAGTTCGAACGAAACCACCGTCACTGTCGCTCTTGAAGAGCCAATCGGGGAGAGCATCACGCTCAACCTCGGCGAAATCGAAAAGGCGCGCACCACCTTTATCTGGGGGCCAGCGCCCAAGCCCGGCGGTCCGAAGAGCGGCGAGAAAGCCGTGAAATCGACAAAGGGCGCCAAGAAAACAAAAGACATGAAAGCCAAGAAGGACAAGAAGGACGCGTCGAACGCGTCCCACAAGGAAGAGAAGGTCCAGTCGTGATGAACTCCCCTGATCTCATCGAGGCACTGCAGGCACTTGCCGTCGACAAGGGAATCTCGATCGACACGCTGTTCGGTGCACTCGCCGACGCGTTCGAATCTGCATACAAACGGCTCCCGAATTCGCAGGAATATGCGTGGGTCATCATCGATCCCGATTCCGGCGAAATCCGTGTGATGGCACAAGCCCTCGACGACGACGGGGTCCCCGAAGGCGAAGAGTTCGATGTCACCCCACCGCCCGAGGTGTGGGGTCGCGTGGCTGCGCAGACGATGAAGCAGGTCATGAACCAGCGCATTCGTGAAGCCGAACGCGAAATGAAGTACGAGGAATACGCGGGTCGCGAAGGCGACATCGTTACCGGCATCATTCAGCAGACCGATGCGCGTTACACGTTGCTCGATCTCGGACGTGTCGAAGCGCTTATGCCGCAAGCCGAACAGGTTCCCTACGAACGTCCCGAACCCGGTGCGCGAGTTAAGGCCTACATCGTCGAAGTTCGTAAGACCGCAAAGGGTCCGCAGATCGTCACGAGCCGCACGCACCCCGGTCTCATCAAGCGACTGTTCGAACTTGAAGTTCCCGAAATCGCCGACGGTGTTGTCGAGATCAAGGCCTGTGCTCGTGAACCAGGAGCACGCACCAAGATCGCCGTGCTTTCGAACGATTCCAACGTCGATCCCGTCGGCGCCTGCGTCGGCGCACGCGGTGCTCGCGTCCGCATGGTCGTCAACGAACTTCGCGGTGAAAAAATCGACATCGTTCCTTACAGCGATGAACCAGCCGATTTTGTGATGAAAGCTCTTTCACCGGCGAAGGTCAAAGAAGTTCGTATCCACGAAGACACCGGCACCGCCGAGGTCATCGTTCCTGATTACCAACTCTCATTGGCGATCGGCAAGGAAGGGCAGAACGCTCGACTTGCTGCTCGTCTCACTGGTTGGCGCGTCGACATCAAGTCCGAAACCCAACTTGCCGAAGAAGAGGCCTACGCCAATCAGGATTGGGCCGAAGGCGAATGGGTCGTCGACGCTGAGTCAGGCGAACAGGTCTGGCAGCCCGCTGAAGGCGGCGAGGCAATGTCCGCCGAGGCCTACGCCCAAGCGGCAGAAGATCTCGACGAGAACGTTGCTGAGGCCGTTGCCGAGGCTGAGGTTGTCGTCGAGGCCGAAGCAATCGTCGACGCCGAAGAGCAGGTTGCAGAGGAAGAATCCGGATCGGCCGATCCGGCATAGCCGACACCATTCCTCGTTCGGCCTCTTGTCGTGCGAGGATAGAGACCCATTCCGTGGCCCTGCCATGGGGGGTCGAGCCCATCTAACGCTCCGTTGGACGGGTCCCGAACCACGATCACTGAGGTAGCAGTTGCCGTCCAACATCCGTGTGTACGAGCTGGCACGAGAACTGGGTCTGACCAATAAGGAGACCTTGGATCTGTGCGTCGCGCTCGGGATCGGCGTGAAGAGTCATTCCTCGAGCGTGGTCGAGCCGCAAGCAGACCGCGTTCGCCGTAAGGCTGAGCGCGAAGGCCTCGTGCGCGATGTCCAGCCTGAGGAACCTGAAGCTCCCGCCAAGAAGGCAGCGGCAAAGAAAACCGCAGCCAAGAAAGCACCTGCCAAGAAAGCGGCGGCGAAGAAGGCCGATGCTGAACCGGCAGACCAGGAAACTCCCGTTGTTGCCGACGAACCCGCGCCCGTTGTCGACACTCCAGTTGCTGACACTGCGCCAGTCGTCGATGTTGCCCCTGCGACTGAACCCGAACCTGCTCCGACACCTGCCCCGGCGTTAAAGCCTGCTGCTCCGAAGCGAGTCATTTCTTCTTCCGGTAGCGCTGGGCCACGCCGTGAGACGCCGGCTCCTGCTCCTGCTCCAGCTCCCGCTCCCGCAGCTCCGGCGGCACCTGCCGCTCCTGTTTCTGAGGCTCCTGCAACTCCAGCTCCGGCTGCTCCGGCAGTTGACGCACCGGCAGCGCGCGCGCCAATGCCGCAGCGCCCGCCCACCTCGACAACCGGCAAGCCCATTCCTCCTCCCCCCGGTGGGCGTCCCCCGATTTCTTCAACCGGCAAGCCCATTCCGCCTCCTCCTGGTGCGCGTCGTGAAACACCCGCTCCCGGAGCGCGTCCTGGTGGACGTCCCGGTGGTCCTGGCGCTGGTGCAGGTCGTCCTGGTGGCGGTGGCTTCAGTGGTCCTCGGCCCGGCGGCGGTGGCGGCTTCAACGGTCCCCGTCCTGGTGGCGGTCCCGGTGGCGGCGGTCCTGGCGGCGGCTTCGCTGGTCCTGGTGGCGGCGGTCCTGGTGGCGGTCCCGGCGGTCGTCCTGGTGGTGGCGGTCGTCCTGGTGGCGGTCGTCCCGGCGGCGGTCCTGGTGGCCCGCGTCCGAAGCGCAAGGGTCGTCGTCGTCGTAACCGCGATGAACTTCAGCCGATCGATGCACCGAGCTACACGCCTCGTGAAGCACCGATCCCCACTGGCGAGGTCGTTGTAGAACGCGCCTCAACCGCGCAAGATCTTGGTCCCAAGATGAATCGAACTGCGGCAGACGTTGTTCGATTCCTCATGCAACAGGGCGAAATGGTCACCGCAACACAGTCGTTGAGTGACGACATGATCGAGTTGTTTGCTGCCGAAATCGGCGCATCAATTCGTCTCGTTAATCCTGGTGAAGAGCAAGAAGTTGAACTGCAGAAGATGCTCTTGCTCGAAGTCGATGTCGACGATGCAATCTATGAAGCATGGCCGCATCGTCCGCCGGTGATCACTGTCATGGGTCACGTCGATCACGGCAAGACCAAACTCCTTGATCAGATCCGTCATGCAAACGTTGTTGCGGGCGAAGCCGGTGGCATCACCCAGCACATCGGTGCGTATCAAGTCATCCAAGACGATCGAGCGATCACGTTCCTCGATACCCCCGGCCATGAGGCGTTTACCGCTATGCGTGCCCGTGGTGCCGATGCAACCGACGTCGTCATCCTTGTGGTTGCCGCCGACGATGGGGTCATGCCGCAAACCATCGAAGCCATCAATCACGCAAAAGCTGCCGATGTCCCGATCATTGTTGCGATCAACAAGATCGATCGTGACAACGCCGATCCCACTCGCGTGATGCAGCAATTGTCTGAACACGCTCTTGTCCCCGAAGCGTGGGGTGGCGAAACCGTCATGGTCGAAGTCTCTGCGTTGCAGAACCTCGGCATCGATGATCTTCTCGAGAACGTGCTCATCATGGCCGACCTCGAAGATCTTCGAGCTACCCCAGACGGACGTGCACGCGGTGTCGTGCTCGAATCAAACCTCGACATTGGTCGCGGTCCGGTGGCCACTGTGCTCGTGCAGCACGGAACACTTCGTGTCGGGGACCCAATGGTCGCTGGTGCGGCATGGGGACGCGTTCGCGCCATCATCGACGATCAAGGCAATCAGATCAAAGAAGCTGGCCCTTCGGCGCCGGTGCAGGTCCTCGGATTGTCCGATGTGGCCATTGCTGGCGATCGATTCGTCGTCGCTCCCGACGAGAAGACTGCGTCGAAGGTCGCGTCGACTCGTGAACATTGGTTGCGTGTTGCCACGATCGGTCGTGAAGCGCATGCGATGAGCGGCGGAGCGAAGCTCGAAGACATCTTCCAGCAGATCCAAGCCGGCGAGTCGGCAACACTGAATCTCATCTTGAAGGCCGACGTCACCGGTTCACTCGAAGCCCTCACCGAGAGCCTCAAGAAGCTTGAGCGCGACGAAGTCAAACTCGCATTCGTGCATCGCGCTGTCGGCGGCATTACGCAGAACGACGTGCAGTTGGCGGCTACATCAAATGCCACGATCATCGGGTTCAATGTCCGACCCGATCGTCAGGCTCGTGAACTGGCCGACACCGAGCATGTCGAAATCCGTGCCTACGAAATCATCTACCAGGTCCTCGAAGACATCGAAAAAGCGATGCTTGGCATGCTTAAGCCTGAGTTCGAGGAAATCGTTACTGGTGATGCCGAGGTTCGCGAGATCTTCCGTGTTCCCAAAGTTGGCGCCATCGCCGGTTGCTATGTCACCAACGGCCAGATCACGCGTGGTTCCAAGGTGCGGTTCCTTCGAGAAGGAACGGTCATCTGGAAGGGCTCCATCTCGTCACTTCGTCGCTTCAAAGACGATGTCCGAGAAGTCGCTTCCGGATTCGAGTGCGGTATCGGTCTCACCGATTTCCAAGACCTCAAGCCCGGCGACATCATCGAAACCTACGAAGACCGCGAGATCCCGCGCACCTAAGTTCTGTCGGACGGTTTGCCGTTCGCATTCCTTGGCGTCAACCAGGAGGCGTTTGCATGAGTCGACGAAGCAACCACGGCTCGGCCCGTCAGTATCCGCGCACTGCCCGACTCAACGAGTTGCTACGCGAAATCATCGCCGGTGAACTTGAGCGTATGGACGATGACCGTCTGCACCTTGTGACCGTTACGTCTGTCGACATCGAGGGCGATCTTCGCCATGCCAAGGTGTACTTCGATTCGATCCAAGACGAAGAGGGCGATCCCGAGGTGCTCGCAGCATTCGGTGAGATTCGCTACAAGCTCCAGTCCGCCATCGGCCGTGAGGCCCGGATGAAGCGCACTCCGGAACTTTCGTTTGCGCCTGACCCCGCAGTTCGCGCTGGGGCACGGATCGAATCGCTTCTGGCCGAAGGACCCCGACCGGAACCAGATCCCACCGAATCGTGAGTGCGAAGAAGCGCGAAGACGGTCCTGATGGTTTGGTCGTCGTCGATAAAGAAGCGGGTTGGACTTCGCATGATGTGGTTGCGAAGTCGCGTGGACTTTTAGGTACGCGCAAAGTCGGTCATTCGGGCACGCTTGATCCCGATGCCACTGGGATCTTGCTTCTGGGTGTCGGACGAGTCACAAGGTTGTTGAAGTACCTCACCGCATTACCGAAGACCTATACCTGCGAAATCGTTTTCGGTATCGAAACCTCGACGCTTGATTCCTCCGGTGAGACGACTGCAACACATGAAATGTCAGCGTTGACGTTCGCACAGGTAGAAGCTGCTGTTCCGGGACTCACAGGCGACATCATGCAAATTCCGCCAATGGTGTCAGCGGTAAAGATTGACGGGAAACGTCTTCATGAACTCGCTCGCGAAGGAATTGAAGTCGAGCGTGCGCCGCGTCCGGTGACGATTCATCGCTTCACGGTTGCGCCGACGGCTGATCCGCTTGTCATCACCGCCGAGGTGGAGTGTTCCTCGGGGACCTACGTGCGGACTCTTGCTGCTGATCTGGGCCATGCCCTCGGTGGGGGTGCACATCTGCGTGAATTGCGCCGCACCGCTATCGGGTCGTTCACGTTGGGCGAAGCGCACCCTCTCGAGAAGGTTTCGCCCGAGCAACTGCTGACGCCCGCCGAGGCCATGCGTGATCACCCCAGGGTGGTGGCCACCGAGGCAGAACGGATCGATGTCGGCCACGGCAAGGTGCTTGCGGTCGATGATCGATTCATCGGTGATGGGCCTTGGGCAGTCGTGAATGCGGAAGGCACGTTATTGGCGATGTACATCGCTCATCGTGGCGGCACGGCGAAGCCTGATGTTGTCGTCGCTCCGGTCGACGGACGGTAGCGTTCGACTCGACATGGACGTCATCTACGACAACCAACAAAGCGATCGTTTCGATCAGGGCGCAGCGATCACCATCGGTGCCTTCGATGGCGTGCATCGCGGTCACCGGCAGGTGATCAAAACTTTGAAGGCGCTTGCCGCTGAACGCGGACTGAGAACTGTTGTCGTTACGTTCGATAGGCATCCAGCCTCGATTGTTCGGCCCGAATCGGCACCGCTCTTACTTACTGATCTCGATCAAAAGCTCGAACTTCTCGCTGAGTGTGGTGTCGATGCCACGTTTGTAGTGCGATTCGACGAGCAGCGCGCTCTGCAGACAGCAGCCGAGTTTGTCGCTGAGGATCTTGTCGGGTTGTTGAATGCAAAACTCATCACGGTCGGAAGTGATTTTCACTTCGGCACGAAGCGTGCTGGAAACGTTGCGCTGCTGGTCGAGATGGGCGTGCAACTCGGCTTCGAAACGCTGGC